>WLWD01001303.1_pt1 | contig 92323 bp, 53 predicted proteins | sample 6712731 | NCBI WGS metagenome assembly WLWD01 (sample SAMN12718690, study PRJNA576275) | sponge metagenome | isolation source: marine sponge | host: Mycale hentscheli | place: New Zealand: South Island, Marlborough, Capsize Point | collected 2014-11-01
GGCCCGTAGGCAGGGGGGGCTCACGGGGGCTCACGTGAGCCCCCCTTTTGAAATATGATGCATGCTTAGTCAATATTATTAATGCATATTTTTATACATTAGTTGGTTATTTCATACAATCTGAATGCATTAATTCTATAAACATCATCCTTTCAGTATAGTAAGTCAATTGACACATATTATATGTTTGATAAGTGTTAATTGTCACACTTACCACAATACCACTTGGGCAGCTTACACTGAAAACTAAAAGCAGTGGAACTGCTGTCAGCTTAAACTTCTTGTAAGGTCAAGATGAAGAGAAAGAGGGACTCAAAGGACATTCGATTTTTTTTTCAAGAAACCAGCCACCAACATTGGTAAAATATATTATAGGAAAATATAGTTGGCAATAATGTGTTTCTAGAAACCAAACCTGCTGATGTTCTACCCGAGAATGAGGAATTAACATGTAATCCAATAGTGACCACTAACAGTGCAGAGGAACACTGTCTCTCTGACATGCCCTTACAGACTGAGGGTTCAAATGCAGGTATTTTTTATATTCAACCTAGAGCAGTCGTATCTTCTATCTCTTCTGAACCTTCTACTAGCAATCCAAATTCATCAATGGAAGGTACTATAATATCTAACCCGTGTTATGATTTTGGGAACATTTTCTTGTCATCTTTTTCTACAAAAGATTCTCTTCAAGTTGTAAAAAATCTTTCTAGTGATGAAAAATACTCCTACCTTTATAATCATGTTTTACCCCCCTCAACATTGCCAACTACATTGCTTCATGGTAAAAATCGTCGCTTTAATACGAGTTAGATAGAGCGATATCCTTGGGTACTGTACAGCCCAAAATTAGATGCAATAATGTGTGGCCCTTGTTCTATTCTGCTTACAACTGATAAAAGAGAAGATAAAGGCTTTTCTTGTGAATAAACCTTTCAATAACTAGGAAAAGCTCAATAACACTTTATCTAACCATTCACAACTGAAATACCATTTGGATTCTGTACTAGCAGCTGACACATTGAGAAGTACAGTACTAAATCCCAAGCAAAGAATTGATGTTGCTACAAATTCAATAGTTCAAAGCCAGATGACTGAGAATACACATATTCTTCAACAAATAGTTTGTGGTGTCATTTACTTAGGACCTTTCTGTGGTGATGTTGAAAAGATTAGCTCACCAAAAAATCCAGGAAATTTTTTAGCATTGTTAAAAAGCTATGCTGAGACAGATGAGATATTGTACAATCATCTATATAGCCCCAAGTTAAGGAATGCTACTTATCTCTCTCCTACGACTCAAAATGATATTATTAACATCATTGGCTATGATATGCTTCGTGCTGGTATTGTTGAAAAAGTAAAGGTAGCTAAAAAAAATTCAGTTTTAGCTGATGAAGTTTCCAGCCATAAGTTTGCGTTATGTTGATGCCAATAATGATATTTGTGAAGATTTTGTTACTTTAATAAAGTTAGAAAGAGTATGTGCCATTGACATAATATACGAAGCTATTACTGGTTGTTTGGAAGAACTTGGACTGTCTTTAAACAACCTGAGAGGTCAGGGATATGATGGGGCTTCAACGATGAGTGGTCAGCAGAAGATAAAAAGAATTCTTTGGCTATCTAAAGATTTTGGAATCTTTTCAGTTCATATTTTCTCTGGTTACCCTGCAACGTACAAGTGTACATGAAAGAGGCTGTGGTTAAACTTCAAGGGAAAAAACAGGATATTGTGACAGGTATAGCACTAGTACATATATATTATTCATTTGATACAGGAGAATATCACGAGTCTGTTGGCTTAGTATTTACGCGAGTGCCGCAGGCACGAGCGTAAATACCGCCAATCAGACGAGTGATATTCTCGGGTATTCAATGGATAATAAATTTATTAGGTACTGCTCATGCGCGAATACCTTGGTAACAAGACATTTACCTAGGGGGACGTAATAACCCAACGTAATAACTATGAACACAGGTGATATGGAAAAATATTGCCCTAAGCCACATCCTGTTTACTTTAATGCATTTTCTATGTGGCAACAGTTATCAGGCTCTGTTCAGTACCTAATAAAAGATTGTATTAAGGAACTGAAGGATTTGAGGAGTGACATACAAAATTATTCTGAACACATCTTTCAGCATAGTTGCCGATTAGCTGCAAGGTCTGATGTGTCTGTTACAGTACCATGTATTTGCCAAAGACAGCAACATCGCATGAATCAGCAGAGTGATTCTCCAGAAAGACTACTATAACTATTCCTTTTTTAGATCAGCTGATCAGCGATCTTAGCTGTCTATATTTGACAGGCATGCAAAACAAGCTGCTTCCTTGCAAGGTTTATTACCTACATTAATAACTAAGTCATCTTCTCCTTCTGATATAAAAGATGCCGTTGAATTTTATTCAGAAGATTTGCCTAATGCAGGTATTGTGGATGAGGAGTTTTATCGATGGAAACACAAGTGGCTCTTGATCCCATCCCAAAATAGACCCCATACACTACATGAGGTTCTCCAGCAATGCAGTGAGCATGGTTTTCTAAATTTGTTTACACTCCTGAAATTATTTACCACTATTCCGCTGAGTTCATGCTCTTGTGAGCGATCTGCATTAGCTTTAAAGAGGCTGAACTCATACTTGAGAAGCACCCAGACAGAAGAACGATAGCGTTATCTTGCTCTAATACATATGAACTATGAAACTAGCATTGATATTAATGAAGTATGTAAATCTTTTTTAGAGAAAAACCCAAGACAAATGCAATCAGTCAGTTTGCTGTAAAGCTAACAATATTATAACAATTTTTTTGTTGTTTGATAATATTTTTACAATTAAAAATATACTTTTTTGGTTTTATTGATTTGGCTTAATATAAATTAGATAGCTAAATAACAAAATGAGTGGGTAGCTAAAGCTAAAATTGAAATGAACAAACAATAGGAAATAGCGTTGGAAATTAATTTATGCATTTGTTTCCATCAAAAGGGCACATTCTCTTCCATGTAGTCCAATTCGCAGCCATGCCCGTGAGCCCCCCCTTTGAAATTTCTGGCTACGGGCCTGGTGTGTAATGTACTTATTTAAGCAAGCTACGCTACAACTATTCTTTTTATGGTGTGCGTAATGTACTTATTTAAGCAAGCTACGCTACAACTATTCTTTTTATGGTGTACCGTAATGTACTTATTTAGATAACTTGTAGTACTAAAGGCCTATTAATGGTTCACTGTTTGTGTACAGCTCACGGTAGTGGTTAGAAGCCTGGTTACACGAGAGCTATATAGAGTTAGCTGTTTACCGCTTATTGCTGATAGTCAGCAGTGTTCAATGAATTTATTAATAGAACACATAGAGCGTCAGACAAATTATTAATTTTGGCATAGTTCCCCCCTTCTTTTTCGCTTTTTAAAGAATAAACGAAGAAAACAAAAGTAGGTGTGGCTTTCTTGCGTTTCTATGAAATCCGAACCCCCCTGTGCAAACTCCTGGCTACAGGCCTGAGCAATGCTTATCATGTTGGCTACAGGCCTGAGCAATGCTTATCATGTTGGCAATTACACTACTTGAAACATGCTCGTGGACAGAGTTGAAAGGTCACCTCAACCACAACCACAAGTATAAAAAATCCTTGTACAAATGACTATGGCTACTGCTGATATGTGAGTTGTTGATCTGCATCCTGATGGGTAACTGTGCTGGCTCTGAAAGTATTTTATTTCTTAGAAATTGTGATACTGGAATCTTCAGATAGAATTATCAGAACATATAGAGTATTTAGTAAACTCAACAATTCATTTAAAATAGATTAGATCCAATAATTTGTGCAATGGAATGAGAGACTGTTGTTGAAGGATAACTATGAAGGTCTGAAAATATTTGATCAATAATTAGAGGTGTTTCTGATCAGCAACTCTAAAATTAGTAGTAGAAAAGTGATTAAATCCAATTTTACTGGGATTACTATGGTATTTTAAAACACTACTAAAATGATTTCTTATAGCTACAGCTGCAATCTATGGTTTGTGAGTCAGTTGGTTGTAGGGGCTCCCCACCCCAGCAGATATTTTAGCAGCTGCTCTAACCTGGGGTTGAATAGCTGCACAAAGAGGAGGTACATAGCTGTAAAAACCAAGAAAATGGACAAGTTTGGCCAGTTGCTATAACTACATAGGTCATGAGCTTGGGCAGTATAGCATGAAAATAACAAGAGTTATTTCATGGGTCATGTACCTAAAGATATCTTCTTGAAGATATCTAGGGTGGAATAAATATATATATTTCATTTGATACTGGAGAATATCATGAGTCTGTTGGTGTAGTATTTATACAAGTGTCTCAGGCACAAGCGTAAATATAGCCAATCAGGCAAGTGATATTCAGTGGTATCCAAAGAATGTTAAATTTATTATGTACTGCTCATGTGTGAATACCATAGCAACAAGTTTCTTGTGCAAAAACACATGTATTACTGGGGGAGGGGGGGGTAGAAGGGGACGTACCAAATGTGATAACTAAGACAGGTGATATGGGAAAATATTACCTTAAGCCACATCCTGTTTACTTTAATGCATTTCCTATGTGCACAGTATTTTTTGTGTGGCACTTAGTCGGATAATTTGTGGCTGCGGAAATTACGGGGGTGGGGGGAGGTATGGCTCGTGAATATTATAATCACATTGCAGTTTGGAATGAACCAACTTTTTTCCACAAAAATTTCCACTCCAAAACCAATTCTGAGGTCATAATAGGTATAGACAAGCTTCTAACTTAATTCATATGCCACTGCACATTCTAAATAGTCACCCCAAATGAACCACTCCTTGACCTTTTCTAAGGCAGTGTGGTTTCTGTAGATTAGATAACGGGTGGTGGTTAGTTTGTTGAAGGTCCCCCTGACTGGAAGTGCTATTAAACTTTGCACAAAGGTAAGAAGAGTTCATAATAGATTAATTAAACCAAGTAAGTTAAAATCAAAATGCTAATTATTTTTTTCAATAAAATAATTCAAATCAAAATACATAAAAAAGTGATGGAGTTTCGTATGGACCAGCTGAGAAAGCATTGCAGAATATGTGGAAATCGGCTAAAAATATCCAAAGGTAGATCCCAGCCAGTGTACGCATGTGCAGACTTCCGTGAAAACCTTCTTTCTCATGCTGGGCTTGACTCGAGTTGGGCCGAGTGAAGAAGGCCAAGGAAACTGGCACTCCAACTCAATCAATCCAACCAGTTGAATGACCACCTCACACTGAAGACTGAAGTCATACCGGTAGCCAGGGGGGGTTCGGTCGAACCCCCCTTTTGAGTGATTGGAAGTAAATTATTTAGCCACACCTCACATTTAACTTATGGAATGTCGACTTCTGGTCGATCGTGTCTAAATCGCAATGGAATTTTCTGCTATTTAGCTATATATATCCCGGATATACTTCACACTCTATATGTAGACGGCTTAGTCTGATTCCAAGCTTTCAGAAAAACATTGAGCTCCTTGACTACAAAACATCGCTCTCGTTATGGCACTGATAAAGCAAGCTACGCTACAACTATTCTTTTTATGGTGTGCCGTAATGTACTTATTTAGATAACTTATAGTACGAAAGGCCTATTAATGGTTCACTGTTTGTGTACAGCTCACGGTAGTGGTTAGAAGCCTGGTTACACGAGAACGATATAGAGCTAGCAGTTTACCACTTATTGCTGATAATCGGCAATGTTCAATGGATTTATTAATAGAACACATATAGAACATCAGACAAATTATTAGTTTTAGCATATTTTCCCCCTTCTTTTTTGCATTTTAAAAAATAAACGAAGTAAACAAAGTAGGTGTGGCTTTCTTGCGTTTCTACGAAATCCGAACCCCCCTGTGCAAACTCCTGGCTACAGGCCTGCTGAAGTGCCCATGTTGCTATGATCACATGCTTACTTCTTCCACCATTTCTCCACCCTCGGCTTTGCTGCGTTCTTTACTGGATGACCTCCTGGTTACATGCATAAGAAAATGTGGCAAGGCAGTGAGAGTGCAGCACTATCGGCAACATCTTGTAGGGTACTGTAGATCTCATTAGCTATGAGGATCTAAACTCATCATCAAAAGTGACACTGCAGGATGTCCTGAACAAACCAGCCACATCACCAGTAACAGCCACTGAGATGACGGCAACTCATCATTTATTGTGCCGGTTACTGTGTCAGGAAGGCAGCAGTTCTTCCTAAGCATCCAACATAATATCGGCACCCACTGGTGGTCAGGTCAGTAATCTGAAGATAAATATTACCATAAAATGATTATGGTTTTACATATTTCTAGCCTATTAATTTGGTTAGAATACCTGGCTGCAGAGTAAATAGTGGAGAGGGTAATGCAAGAACTATACAGCGACGGACAGATGTGTTGAGTACTGTTCGAGAGATTTCCAGTGGAGGTGATAGTTCATCACAGTTTGCAGCCGAGATTAAATATCTTTCTAAGGCAGAGAGAAAAGATCTCCGAGAAGCTAGTCTTCCAGTCATTATCCCACCAAACTATGCCCTTTGCGATGAATGCTGACCTCGGTATACCTTGGAAAAAACTAAGGATACTAAGGAGATGAAGAATAATGAATAAATATTCTTTCAAATCTTACCAAATTATAATTGTATATAGGGTTTAAGACCTTTAATGTTTCAATCGGTAGTGAGAGGAAGCAGAGGAAACTTGCCAAACTGAGTCAAAGTGGCAACTTAGTGGCTGAGAGGGGTTCCTTCACTTTCTCTGTTGACAGAGGTGAAGAGATAAAGGAAGTGTCATTTGTGTGTTCCCCCAACCTTGTGATCACCATTGCTGAATTAGTGGATAAACATGACAGGTGTTTTGCCATAAAGAATATATATACAATATTAAATGTAGTATACCTATCAGGTGTTCAGGCTTAACATGACATAAAGGGGCCATTCCTTCCAATGAGTTGTGGTTGAAGCTCTGTGGGGATAAGGGTCGGGAAAGATTCAAGCTGACTCTTCAGCTGGTCAACACACACCATCCCAACTCATTGCAGCACACCCATGTTGTCTCGGTCTTCAAGGCTGGTGATATTGTCGCCTATCTTCATACCACACTTGGTATGTATGCTGAGCATGTGAAGAAGGCACAGGAGATGGAAATCCAGTATGTAACAGTTTTTTCAATGATTTCAAATCCTATAAATATCATCATTAAATATAGGAATTGCAAAGTTCGCCTGTTTCAGTCTGGAGATTATGAATTTTTGTGTAAGAGTATATATGGGCTGAGTGGTGCTAGCGGTATGTTAAATATAAATAACCGACTATTAATGCAATCTTGAAACAAATAATATTTAACTTACTTTCACAAAAGGTCGCCATAACTGCTTATGGTGCACTATTCCAAGCTAAAAGTTGTCTGACCCTCCAAGTAAACGGGGATTTTTTCCAGCAAGATCTATGGAGTCCTTACAGGAAGATCATGCCAGGTTATTTATCTGAAGGAAGAGGAAATTTGAAGGTGGCAAAGAACTACAATAATATAATTGGTGTGGCACTGTTTCAAATTCCTCTCTCTAACGTAAGTCACATTCTAGTTGACTATATTTATTTTATGCCCCACTACTTACATATCAGACTTGCCTACCTTGATTGCATCTTCGTTCGGCATTTTCAACAGACTATGCAATCTCTTTGAAGATGCATGTAAGGTTTTAGATTTCAAATGTGCTGTTGAAGTCAGTGGCACTGGTTATTCTGAGAGTAACTCCAGAAATTTGAGTAGATTGTCCAACCTGAAGTTGGAATTGACAAGTCACCAGAGCTATGTCAACCTCCTGTCAGAAATGATTGCATATAGTGTCCTTACGCTTGGTATTGAGGTTATCAGTACTCTCTATCAGCTAGTCTGAAGGAAGAAATTACTGCAACACAAAAAAATTGTCGATAGTCTGGTAATAGAATTTTTGTTTGTTTGTTTTCTGCCGGTGTCAGCAACTTCCCCTTTCCACAATCAACTCCCTCTCTCAGGAGGTTCCACCATGTGATTAGGCTAAAAATGCATTTACTTGCATGATGATCGTGGTTACTATGATGGTTGCTAAGGAATTAGGCTAGCAAGAAAAAATGTTTGTGGGAGGGTCTAACTGTCGTGTAGTAAACTCAATAAAACACCCGTGTGTGCAGCAGGTATTAGGCCCTGTTCAGTACATAATAAAAAATACCTATAATTATTTTCCAAAAACTAGCTATCTCATTATGCTCATAATTACACTAATCATGCTAGCATAATGTGCTAGTATTTTTTTAAAACACTTATTATGCTAAAAATCATGTCAGTATAATTTAAGTGTACAATTGTGAATGGGTACACTTAATGATGGAGAAAAAAAATTAAACTAATTCTTGAGAAAAAAATAAAGTAGAAAGACACTTTAGCTAGTGATGAAAGTAAATTGATAGTAATTGTCAAATTCAACCATGGGAAAAATAAATTAAAAAAGCAACAACCACTAAATTCTGGCCATAATTAATGCTGGACTTGCTCTACTTTGGTACACTATGAACTTGGTCTTCCATAAGGACACAAATAGTAAACATTCTGACTCAGTATATCAACCCCCCCCCTCCCTAAATCCGCCCCTGAAATAATTAATGTTGTAGTGAGCCCCAGGCCATTATTACTTCCATAAAGAATAATATCACAATCTGTAGACAAACACAAGTGTATAAAATGCAATGTGACAAGTGTTATTATTAAGTACAAAAAGGAAGAATAATTATACTGTGCATAAACAATACAGTAAATACGCACATCCACACTAAGAGAATGAAACAACCCAACATACTAACCAAGGACACAGACAATACTTTTCCTACTGGTTACAGTTGTTGGGCCATAGTTTATTAATGGTTGTTATAGTTCCCAAATTATAATGTATTTTGTCAAAACAGAAAATAATTTTAAAGGAAAAACTTTCACTATTAATAAATTAAACTTAGAATATAGCTGGTGTAGTTTTTGTATTGTGATAAAGGGACTCTGGATCCCTTAGGTCCTTCAGGGAAGGATTCTACACGTAGTGCCCCCGCTATATGTGTCCCTTAAACTTGGCTGTTAGGAAAGGTCGCTATGGTCAAATTCATGAGGCAATGCACTTCACCATCGATGGCATTGTTAGGAACAGTTGATGTGTTCTGAATTAGTTAGGTGCTGCACAGCCATCATGAACAACTGCATTTAGGATCCCTCCAGCCATAATAAGTGTTGCACCTTTGCTGCTCTTGGGACACTACAGCATAGAGCCTTTGGGACCCTTTAAATGGTCATTCCCTCTGATGAGGCAGCGCCTAACTATTATTTTTGCTGTGGTAACAGCCATGAATTAAAAATGTTATATACACAATCTTCCTTGTATTATTTTCCCTCCCTCATTCAAAATAGTATTGCAGCTCTTTGAATTATTACTAGGTAACCTACCCTCTTCCTTGGTCTTTGCCCTTTGGATCAAGATATGGTTACAGGGATAATTCCTTGAACCCATTGTTTAACTATTATTAACTTAGCTACACTAATAAATATATTATGCATTATTTTCAGAAAATATAGAATTATGATGAGTGTAGGAGAGGGTTGAAGGAGAGGGTTGAAGGGGGGGGGGGGAAGGGGGGGTAAAGAGGGAAGAGAGAATATAGAGCTTATGAAGCTGCCACACTGTGGGTATAGAAGAGGGGCGGATCTAGGATTTGCTAAGGGGGCGGGTTATTTTCAAGTTGTGCAATAACTATAGCTAATTATGGAAAAATGTTGGCTATTGTATTTCCTATAAGACTATATTATTCTAAAAATCATTCACACAATAATTACCATTATAATGTGACTGTCCAGAACTGAAATCAATGAACTGCTAAAATCAGGAAGTAAAAATTAAAACTAAGAACAAAACTAATTTACCAAGGTATTTATGTCTAGAATAAAGAAAAGGAGCGAATAGTAGGAGTTGGCAAATTATGAACATTTATTGTATGCTATGCTAACAATGCTAATCATTTTAGTAATTAATCTATTGGAAACATGCTCGTGTACGGAGTTGAAATGTCACCCTAACCACATTCACAGCTAGAAGAATTCCTGTACACATGACTAATATGAATCCTGATATGGCCACTGTTTATACGTGAGTTGATGATCTGCATCCTGATGGGCAACGCAGTGTTGGATCTGAAAATATTTTGTTTTACAGAATGATATAGCTATAAGAGCTTCAAATAGAATTACCATAGCATAAAGGGTATTTAGTAAACTCAAAGATTCATTTAATAAGTGCCAAAGCTAGTCTTTGTTAAAGTACAATAAAAACTAATTATAATTATTTTCCAAAAACTAGCTACCTCATTATGCTCATAATTACACTAATCATGCTAGCATTATTTATGAAATCACTTATCACGCTCAAAATCATACCAGCATAATTTGCCAACCCTTAGTGAACAGGTACACTTAATCATGAAAAAAATGAAACTAATTCATGAGAAAATATGAAATACAAAGATACTTTACCTAGTGATGAAAGCTGATTTGTATAATTGTCAAATTCAACCATGAGGAAAAAAGTTGAATAAGCAACAACCACTAAGTTCTGTCCAGAATTAATAAATGCTGGACTTGTTTTGCTTTGGTATACTACGAACTCGGTCTGCCATATTGTATAAGGACACAAGTAGTAAATATACTGACTCAGTATATTAATAAGTAGAGGTGCATTCAAAACAAGATTGCAATTATTGTCACAGTAGAAGGAAAAACAACGAAGAAATAAAATGATTACTATTATAATTTTATTTCTAGTTACAGTAAGAAATACAGTAGCTAAAAATCTGGGCTCATTCAGAAAAAAGGATTCTAATAAAGTGGGGCTCATAAGACACCAGTCGAGCCCCCCTTGAGGGTTGAGGTCACAGGGCCAGTGGCTGAAGAGCAGCTGGACCTGACCTTCCTCTGGCCTCAGGGAAAGACCTTTTCCTGGTGCTTTGTTGTATATACTTATAGTAGTAAATATTAATTTGTTGTACTGTGTCAAAGTTAAAGGATTTTTTTTAATGCATTTGCAGGAACTTAAACGTTTTAGATATCATAGGTATAATTGCCATAAAACAATACATACTAAGATGTCCCAATAGTAAACATTACAAATTCTAAATATGTCACTGATAGTACTTTAAACATTACATAATTACTGACTTCACATATTAAGTCTTTGGCTGCAACTGAAGAGAAATTCAATTTGTTGTCACTTATAATGGTTAACAGATTGTTTTTTTATCTTTAATTTTTTTGTTTTGTTTTTTTGTCACTAATGTAAATGCTCAAAGCTCACTACAAAATATTTGCCAAGTCTACACATCGCTGTTTTTGTATCTATTGGGTTATTCAAAGTCTATCTGAATCAATTTTTTCATTAAAATTTTATTTATTGCTTTCATATTTATAGAATGGCTGATGCTATGGCAATCCAGAGACATCTTGAAAGAGTAAGAACACAATCAAAACTAGAAGAAAGGGTTGCAGATCAGCACATCAAGAGAATTGCACGTGATCTCTCCGATTGGGAAACACAATTCCATCAATTTAATATTACCAATCAGCAAAAGGATGATATCAGGAGGCTGAGGATTAAGCCGCTTAACAAAAGGTTTGTGCAATTATCTAACATGTATACATACTGTATGTGTGACAACTTATCAATGTTAATTCCTACATAAATATGCCATAATTATTTAATGTAAATAATAGAAATGAGTCTATAAACTTATACTGTACAGTTACACATACATAATATCAAAATGTTGAGTGTGTTTAAATCGGAGAATGTTTTACAAGCAACCAACTGTCTGCAATTTTTTCAGTTGTAGTATTATACAAAAGACAAACTAATAGTAGACAAATTTTTCACTTCTGAGAACAATTGGTACCTCCTCTTTGAAGTTAGTATTTGTTTAAGATGAGAAAAAGTAATTAGTATAGTATTATAAGGTATTTTTATATAATGAGTTAAAACAAGGAAATACTTTTCATTTTTTCTATGCACTCACCTGTGCTAATTGTATATTGATAAATGTTTGTGTAATTATATTCTTAATTTTTTTTTTATTGAATAGTTCAATATTTTGTTGCTAATTTTTTTAGGATTGAATTTTTACATCAGTGGCGAAACATAGCCTCCACAGACACTTATGGTGAACTTCTAAGAATATGTGCTTATACTGCTATGTCTGATGCTGCTAGGACAATAGTTAAAATTGCGAATGGAGGTAAGTGAATTTTTTTAATATGTAAGTTTATTAAATTACTTATTGTTGAACATAATAATAATTACAAAATAAAACATATTTCAGTGAGATTTTTTTTGTTTTCAACCTAACTATAGCTAATTAAGTGCAAACAAAGTTATTTAGGTCTTAAAAATCTGTATATTAATTAATGTACATAGGCAAGTGAGCGAGACTCTATCAGGCATAATGCAATAACAATCGGGGATATTTGTTAATATGATAATAATAATTATGTTTGGACACGTGTATGTCATTTTTTTATATTGACCCAGGCATTTTTGTGTTACTAGTTTGAATTCTTCGCGGGTGCAGTTAAAAATTTACAAACTTACAGGAATTCATTTTGTATTCGAATTAGTGTCAGTGATTAGTTAATGCGCAATTTGTCATAGTTATACTTTCTACGCAACAGTGTTGTTCTTCTTGAAAATCTGTAGCCCAAATAGCCTAAGGTACACTGCCTGAAAAGTGTCCATTGACAACCATGACAAAATCGTAAATTAGTGTATAATGTGTTGATAACTAGTTTGTTAACCTCTACAGTCTTGTAAACTTTTTGTTAACTCTGATTATCAAGACAGTTTACAGATTTTGTTATGGTTGTCATTGGACTCTTTTCAGGCTGTGGTAAGTCTTGTGTTGGCATGCCTGGTGAACAGGTGTGCATGACAGTGTGGTGTGTTGAAGCTACTGCTGAGCTAAAGAATAGCACAAAGTAAATGTTTAGTTAACAAAATATAATATTTTATTAGATGCCTTTACACATCTTTTCGGCTACTACTGCTGTAAGCATGACTTGTTCTGTGCAGTAATTCCTTAGAAATAGCTACCATGCATTTTGTTTATTTGTTGTTGTTTTTGTTTATTTTTTTTAAAGTCAAACTGTAGTGGCGGGTGGTTACTATGGCGTTGTCCTCAAGCACATTACTAGTTATTATATAGTGTGTGCTGCATTTTTCAATATAATATTGATGCAGCTATGAGCATATTAAACCTTCGTTGTGCTCTGGAATAATAACATTAAAACGGACGAATCAGCAACTGGACCTAATTTCTGAAGTGCCATTACATTCACTAGTATAAGCATGGCATAAACACATTTACACTCTATTTGTCTCATTCATTTTTATCTCTTCTATATGAATATCACCTCTGACTGTCTTCCATAACTCATATGTTGCAATTATTTGATGGGTTTTTTTTTACACTCTGATTATAATTATTGTTTTGTTTACACATAGCTAGTCAAGAATAAAGAGTGACTCTTATGATCATTTAGCTTGAACCTTAGAATACATGATTTAGCAAAAACATGCAGCAATAGCGTGAGTAGATGTATTTGTTCACATTATGATTATTCCTTTCCCTTAGAAAATATCCTTATAAAAATCAAAATCTAAAAATCCTTAGATTTTAAAAGGGCACAGTGGGAATAAGTCACAGAGTTTGTTTGGTATAACAGACATTTTCAGTTCTTAAAAATGTGCAAAACTATAGCAAATGCATTCATTTTACAGTGTTAGGGCAGTGTAGGAGTTTTTTCGGGGTGGATAGCAAATTCATTGCCCCCTTAAATGCAGCCCTGATATGACTTTCATTTTAATCGTTTGAAATAATTATTGTATATTTGAAATATTTACCAATTTGTTGATGTATTATACAGAACCAGACAATGAGACAAACTTAGCAGAAAAGAGGTTACAAGTTATTTGTAAGAAACTAAAAGATGGCTCCAAGCTTAAAAGTCTTATGGTGGACATTACAGACAGAGTGAAAATAGCTCGCAAAATGAACAAATGGGATAGCAACTATTACGAATTGGGCTTGTCAATTATGGAAGTTGAAGATATTAAAGAAATAGAGAACCCTCTTCTACAAAGGTACATTTAGGGTAGTAAAGTTAAGGTTTCCTGTGGTGACTTAATTTTGAACATGTTATTTTTGATATATTTGATGTATTGTCTGGAGTATAGTTTATGCACAGAGCACAAGTCCTCGATTATCGACCGAATTTTAATATCAATTCTGCCTATTTCTATTTTGGTCCTATTAGTGTAGGGCAGAAGTGTGCAGATTTTAGTATACTTACAGCAACCATTCGGAGGCACTAATGAGGAGAATGGTTGAGTTTGAGCACGTAAATCATATTATTGATTTTTTAGCTGTCTGTAGATAGCTGAGGGTGAACGTAGTTGCCTATTTACAGGATTTAGTACTCATCTTTTAGTCGAATGGTGATTAGAAAACAAGCAATACTCTGTCCCCCCTACAGGGTATTTATTTCTTTAAACAGCTCTTGAATTGCTGAGGATTGTCTGGGGAATATTATCGTTACGGCTTTGAAGATAACTGCTTGCAAAATCGTTCACCTTTTGGAAGACTACCATTTTGGATTGAGATTTTGTTTTATAGAAAATATAAGAGATTGGCTGATTTTATAAGTATTAGGTGATCAATCTAGCCTTATATAATGTGTTTGGCATTATCTGTACTTGTATAAACATTATGCTGTGAATCTTTGTTTTCTTTTTTTTTTTTAGAATTGAAGTTTTGAATAAGTGGATTAATGACAAAGACGGAACAGTAGACGACTTTCTGAAAATCTGTGCTTATGCAGAAATGTCTGATTGTGCCAATGAAGTCATTGATCAATGACACTAGGACTACTGTAACCCTCTGGGCGCATGCGCGCTGAGGGTTAATTAAATGCTGGTAAATTATGTTGCTAAATACCAGATGAATTAAGCTGGCCTTCATCGTCACAAACTATGTGTACGATTGAGAATATCTTATGAATAGTTTTGATATAATTTTTCTGTCAACAAAAATGCATGTGGTTTGTTGCTATATTATTCCAAGCTAGATATCTTCACAGTGTTATTTTTAGATAAGTGGCCTGTGAGATATTCATATTATCTCATTCACTCTGTATAGCCCAAGCTTAGCATGTAGTGCTTATAGTAACCAGGCTAGGCCTATCAGTTTATTTTTTGTTTTGTTTTTTATCTTTACATCATTTTCTAGTGGAGTCTACCCAACAGGTTTAGCTAGAGCAACTGCTAAAATATCAGCTGGGCATGAAAATAAATTAGCCTGCACATGGAATATTTTGCCATATCACACTCTGATTCATGTAATAAGGACTATATAATTATAGATAACTGTTTCAAAAAAATGTGGCAAACTCAAGTGGTCAAACTATATTTTGAAATAAAAGATAGATGACTGATTCATTGAGATTTTTTAAAACCATTTTAATTAGTTCACTTGCTTCATACAAAATACAAAATCAGATTTTTCATACGGAGGCAATTCATTTACTACTGTTTTTCAACTGTTACAATATATGCATCAATAAATTCTTTAGTAGTTTTTGCAATGTTATATACACGAGAAGTCCTGTTATTAGGTAGCGAATGATAGCTGTGTATCCTATTGCCATTAATTAATAGAAATCTTGGAAGCAAGCGTATTTAGACAATTCTATATAACTGTTTTATTAATATTATAAATTTGATATAATGGGATAGTTTTGATTATAATAATGTATTTTTTGTTTTGCATAGATGGTGAGGATGCAGGCAACGATGAAGACGAAGAGCCTGGTGAGCTACAGCTTATGTTTACATTAATTAGTGACAAGGTTTGGGAGTATGATGAAACTGAAAGAACTACATTGGCAAATTTTGCAAATAAACTTAATTAAATAGGTTGTGTTTTCTGATTCATTACCTTGCATTTTAATAAGTCATAGAGTAGTCACAATCATTAATATTATTTAATGTATATTATAAACTGAATCTTAACTGATCATCAGCCAAATTATTATTTAATCATGGTGCCGCGAGCTGTCGTTTTTTCTTTACTGCTGGAAGAAACTTTTATTGGAGAAGCAACTTTCTGACCTTGTAGTGGAGAAACAATCGGGCTTGGACATAAGTTTCTATTGATCAGCCGCAGGTAAAAGCTTACTCTTGCTATTGCTCAATGGATTGATGGTCCTGTGTGCTCCATGCTGTTTTCAATAGTGTGGATGGGAGGATGCTGAATGCTACGAAAATTTTTGGTATCTCGTAGTGTCCTTGGGATGCCACTTTGCGTTGCTTAGTTTCACCATGCTAGTTATGAGCTTACAATAGAAGACAAGTTCAGAGATAATCATGAAAGAATGGACAATAACAGCAACATTCAAAGGTAAATTGTTGGAAGACAAAACACACACCGTTTTCAGGCTAAAATAATAACGATGAAAATATCCCAATTTAGCCAATGACATTGACTTTAAGTCACTCTGTGACATTTTTGTGTTCTGTTTATACTTTTCAGGTATAATTATAAACTTTACAATACTAATAATATTTCAAATTCATGGATCAGCTTGGAAGTTGGAGATACTCTTGTGTTCACTGCATCTATGGAGTCCGAATCCACAGTCAAGTCAATACATTTCTTGAGAAGACTTAAGCTATCACTGCAGTGAAGTGATAGCTTAAGTCTTGTAGCTTAATTCAAAGTATCAAATAAGTAATCATAAATTATTATTCTTGTATTATAATTTTATATGAAAATTATTTAATAAACTTGAAGTGTTTTCTGGCAAGGTTTATCTGATAAATTTTTATGGAAACCACACTCGTAGATATACTGTACAGATAGCTATACAACAGTGCAAACCTGAGATGCACTTATATATGCAGCTATTTACAAATAGTTATTACCCCCTATTTTGTACACAGTATTTGACCTTCTGGGAAAAAAATATGGAAGTATACACTAAATTGAGTATTTGGCTGGTAATCAGTTTTAAGCAGCAGCAATATTTATAATCTCAATTAAGAGATACTTTGGACGATAATTTTATGTATTTCCAAAACGTATGTTTCATTTTATCACAATCTGTAGCTATTTCGAGTTTCATATAACTTCTTCATCATCTGAGAATGGTCACAAATTCTTTGTCCTCTACTCTTTCGTTGTTGTTGTTTTTGTTGAATGACTTTCTGTAGGCATAGATATCTTCTACACTGTCTAGTCCATTATAATCTGTCTAAAATACCGTAGATACTTTTAATCAAGTCTATTTTGTCAAAATTTGACTGTCCAGTTGCTATTTCAAAGTTCTGGCTCTGATATGCTAGCTTCCACTGGCCTTAAAAATACCGCCACAGGGAATTTATATTCATAATATGGTAACTAATAAACTTAGGCATTCAAATGAGGTAATGCAAATGAGAACAAACAATGATTTTTCTATGACGGGTTCCGGGAAAAGTACAAATTCACTGAAAACTTTTTAGAAAACTGTAGTACAGTAAATTACCTACCTGCTGATATCCTACCTACTGTTCAAAACTACATGTATTTGTTCTTTAATGCTTTGAAAGTCAAGTTAAATTTCGAGAAAACGTGTCTCAAAACAATCATTTCCTATTCTGATTCCATGGCTAAGTTATGTGAGAGGCTCATACCACTTGTCAGCTGAATTCAGGTCTCAAACTTTTGCCAGATGTGAAAGAAAGGATACAGTATAGAATAAAGTAGAAAAAGAAAATTTAGTAATTTGACCGAAGCTTGTTTTTTTTTTATACTGCAAAACTTTGTGTTGAGCAAATTTGTACCTTTTCCCAGAGCTTGACTTATATGGTAACTATTAAACTTAGGCATTCAAATGAGGTAATGCAAATGAAGAACAAACAATAATTTTTCCGAGCCATTACTTCAAACTGCTGTATGGCAGGAGCAATAAAGTGGTTAATAGAAATGGTTGTTTGAAGCAATTATTATTTCTGAATTGACATAAGTTATATTAATGTTTGTGTGTGTTTGTGTAAATCATTTAGAAGAAACGCCATTAGAGAATTTACAATGTAAAGATATACAAGTTTCTAAGCCAAGAATATCTGGTATTGATTATCAATCATTTCTCGATCGAGTGGAATATGTCATTTCAGTGGTTAATAAAAATGAGTATAATGCAGCTACCACCTTCATATCCTCCCCAGACATTGAAGAGGAGAAGACACAACTAACCAATTATGAGTCCACAGTATACCTGGGAATGATGAAACATCATCCAGTGGGTTTAATTCAACATGGTCCAGGAAGGAAAGCTGCTGAAACATTGCAAAAGGGCCTTAAGTTCTTTCCAAATGTAAAATATGTGGTCGCTACTGGAGTTTGCTATGGATTTGACAAAAATGAGGTGAAGTATGGTGACGTATTGATTTCCAAGCAAATTGAAGATCTCGGTCCTGTTCGAATTAGTAAAAATACAATCGAGTCTCGTGGTCCTACGAAAGACATTGAGAGCGTGTTTTGCACGAATATAGGAATGGAGGGATTGCCAGTTTCTTCTAATCGTAAGGCAAAGCATTTTGCCGGGAAAATAGTTTCTGCCTCCATTTTGATTGATGATCTTGACTTGAAAAACAAAATAGCCAATTCCTTGACTGGTAAGTTGCTCGGAGGAGAAATGGAAGGTGGAGAGCTACTTCAATTACAAGAAAAAGGTGTAACTGTCCGTGATGGAAGCACAAGGAAGATAGAAGTAATTATCATCAAGGCAGTGGTAGACTACGCAGATGGCAAGAAGAACAAAGTGTGGCAGTTCATGGCAGCTCAAGCTGCCTTCAATTGTAATCACATGACTGTTATTTTAATCACATGACTGTTATTTATACTTTGTACAATCAACTAGAAGTTGTAAGGCAGAAAAGGCCGTTAGATAAAAAAAAATGTATGCCCCTAGTATCCTTCACCATAACATTTAATTCCTTAAATTGCGATGCCCACATATTCAATTGATATATATATAATATACACACCAATTACATTAGTCTTGTGTTGCTAATTTTCTCATTATATAGCAGCTGTAAAGACTACACATGTGTCTCCACAACTCCAGTCTCAATCAATTTGTCTTCCTACAATACATATACATTGTATGTATGCATGCACTTACATATGAACATCCACATCAATGGTGGGTTACTCTTTCTTAATTGGAGTATTCTTTCGAAGGAGTCTCAAGCAGCTCTGAGAAATTGAGCGAGTACCAGAGACATCAATTTTTGTGGTGGGGTGAGGAGGAGGGGGCTTATTAGAGAGCCCTCTTATAGTGTTTGTTTTTTTCTGACTCGGGCGAGACCCTTTACCAGGTGCATTCCTTTACCGGGTTGCTATCTTTTACCAACTCAGACCCCCGCCGACCGCTTGCGAGACAGGTCCAGGCACTATTTTGTTCCTATTGCAATCAATCAAACACCATTCCTACACGTCCCACACTGTAGGAAAATTACCAACCTACACCAATCCTACGTAAAATATAGCCAAATTTCATCTGAAATTTGGCTCTATCCTGCGTAGGATTAGACTATCCTAGTATGCGGTAGTACAATAAAAAATAAAGTTTACATCCTCAACTACACCGTAAAGACGGTAAAGGGTCGTTGAATTCAGATTTCCTAAGGAAAAGTGTTCAACCGAAATCAATTTGGGGTGTGGCTTCATTGTACATGTAGGCGTGTTTACGCAAGGGTAGCACCGATAACAAACCCACCAGTTCAGTTGTTGTCAAACACTAAAGAAGATTTGGGTGGACTTCCTCTCTAGGTAAGCTGGTTGGTGTAGAGATCTGAATCACTTAAATCTGGCGAGCTAGTGACCTACGTTGTTTGAAAGTGGTTAGGGGCGAATGTTAAGTTTGTTGAGAAGTGTAATGGTTTCTACTGGACAAGTATAGCTGGTAGTGAGTAGGTATAATATATATTTTGTGTATCACAGCTGCTAGCTCTGGTAGCTATTTAGCTGAAATGTTCATAGCTGTTGTTTCTTTATAGCGGCATAAACGATGGCAGTTCCAAGTGAACAAATGGATGATAATATTAATATAGAAGACCATAGGTAAGGTATCAGTAATGTGGCATACATTTTGTGGCAATGGGGGATACACAACTTATAACAGACCATTATAAGTCTTTGGTGTATGTAGTCCTCATTAATTGATTGGTGACGTAGTTGTAATTTGTGAGTGTTTTTCTGCTAGAAATCTACTTATCAAGGCTTGTGAAAGTAACAATAAACCTGAGGTGTCTAATTTATTACGGGAACTCAGGACTGCTAAGAAAGTAGGGGAAGTATTGAACCTGAGAAACAAGGTGTGTTAGTCTCAATTTATACTAGACTATGCTAGAAAAAATTGCTTTGTATTTAGCAAGGGACTACTCCCCTCCATGAAGCCTGCATGTATGGAGCAATTGACTGCATACCTCAATTACTGATATATGGTAAAGAAGCCAATGTCTTTGATGCAGTAAGTTCTGGCAATAAGTCTTGTGTGCTCTAGTGTAATCATTTATATAATTAAGCGGATATGCATGTACATATATGACTGTGTAACCTGTTAGTTACAGTTATGATTAAACTTAGCTATGTACTTCATAATTAAGAAACTTTTTATAATTAAAGTTGTTGCTACTTTTGGAATATGAATTTACATGTGTTAAAGTACACAATTATATTTGTGGGTATATGGATGGTACTTTATTGATTTAGTGTACCCATGTCTAATCCTCGTTAATTGCATTTGTTATTATTAAATATTCTTAAAATATTATTGCAGTCCCTAAAGGAAATGTGTGTGTGTGTCATTTGGCGAGTGAGCGAAGTGAGCGAGACACTTACAGGGGTAACACAATTGAAAATCAGGGATGTTTGTTTGTTTATATATAATGTTTGGACATACATATGTCATTTTGTACTTTGACCCTTACGTTTTTTAGTGTTACCCCTGAGAGTATATTGCTCGCTTCGCTCGCTTGCCAATTACAAAACGGAACACATATTTGTCCTCTAGTGAGACCTCATTAGCAATTTTTTTGTTAATTGAATTAAGGCACAAACAATTGGTTAAATATTATTACTTTTGTATAGCTCAATTATATTCAATGTTTTGTATGTTTATGAAGTGGTATGACATACTAATAATAGTATCTCAAGACATTAAGTTTATCTAGTGCATTATTCTATACTTATCTCTTACTTTTAGCGAGGCTATACACCCATTCATTGTGCTGCTTATAGCAACCATATTGCTGCTATCGAAATACTCCTGAAACATCAAATAGTCGACGACAATTTGAGCGTGACAAGTGTTGATCAATACTCTGTCTATCATGAAACTCCAATACATGTAGCATGCATGCAGGGCTCGGTGGATGCAGTGGATTTTTTACGGAGGAGTAATGCTAATTTGAAATTTATGGATTCAGAAGGGAATAATATTATGCATTTTATAAGTTCCAGTAACAACCACAATATGTGGCAATGGATACTAAGTATACTGGACTCTGATAAATCTTTGAAGAAACTGATGTACACAAGGAACAAGGTAATCATGTGCCTATATACATATATATATATATATATACATGAATGAGAGAGTATGATATTTTACAAGCAGACTTGTTTATTTTTATGAGTGAAAATGAAGCTTGAGAGTGATAATCTTGCCATATCACTCTGATGAGTGCAATAAGTGGTTTATTCTATGCTAGACATCGTCATACACTGCAGTGGTCAAGTTGGCTGTACAGTGCTTCCAGCTTAAAGAGTGGAAACTTTGGGAATTTTTTGAAAGTTACTTAATCTATGATAATTTTTGAAGTGTATATGATGAAAGCTTGAAATTAGGAATACTTGCACATTAGTATCATATCAACCTTCCCACAAAATGTGTTTGTAGTTATGTGGTTACTGTTGTGGTAAGAGGGACCTGAAGTGAGGACTCATAAATAGTAACTTTAAAAGTGTTTAAGCCAGATATAGAATATGAATCTTTCTTACTGATTATATATTAGCTAAAGTTTCATTACAAAAATTTGGTGCCATAATATGCTTTTAATCCTCGAAAATTTGGCATTTAATCAAAAAAATGTGTTTAAGCCAGGAATCCAGCAAATATATAGTAATATGTGTAAGAGTCTGGCATAACATAGCCAAGTATGTTAAAATTATTATATATAAATTTCATGACTTAGTCTTAAATTTTGAACTAATTAATAGCTTTTTTGTTAAATTTTTGCATTTGTATGATCAAGATCGCCAATTTGTGACGTTTACTGGTCTTTTTAGTGAATCGCATACGTAAACGTGACATCAAAGCAGTGCGCCTGCACATTTTGTTGAATGCTTTAATTGTTACTAGACTACGCGCCTGCTTTATTGAGGAACAAGCCCCAGTTTCCCAAGTTCGCAATGGCTGTTACTATAGTTCGGGGCCTTTGTTTATGGTAAGATTTTTGCCAATCAAATATATGCTGCCATGCAATCCATAATTTACGTAAGATTTTATTTTTGCTGGCAAAGTTTAGTTAGATACTAGTTCGCTAGCAAGTTTCAATACCATAAATTCTTCATGGAGTCTCTACAACTTGCAGACTGAGTTTGCACTTCAAGTTGTAAGTGAATTGCAATACTGTTATCACTAAAACACTGTCTTTATTATTGTATTAATACTATAAAAAATGAAATTTCAGAACGGCTCCACAAAGTGTCACACCCTTTCACAGTTATGCCGAAATTTTCCTGCCTGGTTCATATTAGTTGCCATAGTTCTTTCACCACAATTATTGATTGCCACAGTTGTATTTTCCCCCACAAATTATTTTTATTTTGATGATTATAATAAATGAAATTTTTGGTGAAGCCGACAAAGAATGAGTGTTGAAAACAAAGTGGGCAAGAGAGAGTAATTGATGGGATGGGAATGGAGAGAGAGCAAACAAAAGCCAGGGGACATTAGAGCTGGCATCATGACTTTCTTGGGGGCCATTAATATCTTTACATTGCTGTGTTGAAGTCCCTCCTTGTTTATCCAGAGTAGGCTTCATCCAGGGCAGGTAGTGCTCCAGGGAGAGAGACGGCAGCACCTGAACAACTGGCTAGCATCAGTTATTTCTAAAATATGCGCACCACGGAAGTATGCGGTAATATTTTAGTGCATAGTGTGACAATTTACCGCACAATTTTTGACGTCAAATAAAATGGCATAAAAAACATTACTGTCTACGAGAGATGAGCGGCTCTCCAATAATAAACAATTGTACAACTTTTGAAAGGCTAAAAAACATTGCATCAAGGTGTTATCAAAGTTTCCACTCTTTAAGCTGGAAGCACTGTATAACTCCCTAAGGGTTTCCCAAGCGATCTTTAGCTGCTGCTCTAACCTGGTTGGTTAGGCTTCACCAGAAGAAGGCTACTGTAAAAATAAAGTAAACTAGTAAGCTAGGCCTGTTGTTATATCTACTAGCATATCAGAGGGTGATGATCTTGCAACAACACAGAGTGAGATAACACTCACATGGGTCACATACCTAAAAACAACATTGTGAAGATATCTAGCATGGAGTAAATGAATAAATATATTTATTCCACTCTAGATATCTACACAATGTGTTGTTGTTTTTTCAGTACTTTCAGTATTGCTTTCAACAGACTCTCGAACATTTTCTTTTTTCAAAGATTCTTTTTTTCCCTGGCCATTTTACATTCTACTAATTTATCACTTCAAATTTTTTTTTCTTAGTCTTCATTTACTTATTAGGTGTAATCTCTCTCTTTCACAGGCTTTTTTTTTTTAATTTGCTGGCTGGTTGTCAAAGCTCAGTGGCGGAGTGCTTGTGTATTAAACAATCGGTCCTGGGTTAGATTGCCATTGACAGCCTAACATTTTTTAATTATGTATTGTTTTAAACAAAGCCTTTGAAACGGAGAGGATACATCTAATGAGTAAAAGAAGGCTGAGAATGAAATTGTGAAGTTATAGATTAGCAGAGCAAAAATATTTTTCACAGATAAAACGAATCTTTGGAAAAAGAAAAATTCTGTGGGGTCTATTGAGAGCAAGACAGTAGCATAGCAGTACCCAATAACAGTATATAATTATACAGAATTGAAATGTTTGGTTGCTGGCTGGTGTTCATAGCTCAGTGGCAGAGCACTTGCGCATTAAGCAAGTGGTCCTGGTTTCGATTCCCAGTGACAGCCAAACATTTTTAAATTCTGTATTGTGTTTAAAAAAGCCTGTGATAGAGAGAGAATATACATCTAATGAGTAACAAAAAGCTGAGACAGAATTTGTGAAGTGATATATTAGCAGAGTAAAATAAAAATTCCACAATTCCCGGTGATAGCGAAACATTTTAAACTCAGTTAGTAAAAAAAAAAGACCCTGTGAAAGAGAGCGAATACATCTTATGTTGTTGTTGTTGATGCTGTTTTGTCATTGTGGTGTATGATGATAGGATGGAGAAACTGCAGCACATGTAGCAGCCACGTTAGGCAATGAAGTTAGTGTGGGTGCCCTCGTCCAACTAGAAAGTGATTTTGATCTTTTAAACAATCAAAATAAATCTGCTAAGAGTATTATGTCAGAACATGGTTATACCAAATGCCATGATTTGGTGATGGGAGTTGTACCTTTTCCTGTAATTAAAATATCATCATCTCCTAATCCATTATCATTAGGTAAGCTTTATAAACACTTAAAGAATATTGATATGTTGGAGGTTATTCCAATCAATTTGTCAATCAATTCCTCAGTGTGAATAAAGAACTCTGTTATGTTACAACTTAAAACTTAGTGTACTATTTAATTTTTTTAAATTTAGCTATTGTATAACAATATAAAACTTTCTAATAATTGTTTATCTATTTGTTGCATTAATTATTGCTGTTATACAGAGCCATTTAAACGATCTTACAGCATTGACAGTACTTCACCTGGGGTAAGAAGTCAGACATGTATGTCTGTATTTAAGTAGCAGTCTGTATGTTAACTCACGTTATTGGGTTTTTTGGATATATTTGTACTATTTTTTTATAATAATGGTATTAGGGCTTTAAGAACTGAGAAGTAGCTTGCCAAAATGCATTAAAATAGTGTGATGTACACAAGTTTTTTAAAATAAGGGTTTGCCTTAAAATTTATCAATAGAGACACAATATCAAGGCTCTTTTGATTCTCCACTGCTTTATAATTTGCATTGTTTATCCCTTTCACCGCCAAGTTTATGACAACCAGTTCGGAACATGAAAATGTAAGACTACTTCTTTTTTCTTTTTTTTTTGCACGGATTTTCAGCAAGAGATATACACTCAAACTCCCCTAATACGGGCAGCTAGGAACCGGACACTGCCGGTAACTCAGAAATATCAGTATCTGAGAACAATTATATTTGGACTTGTATTTTAATATTATAGGAAATGTATATAATTACTTATTTATAATTACAATTATACATACTTTGAGGAATAGCTACTTGTATCTAAGGACAGCACACACCCTTCCTGTTTAGATGGAAATGATTTGCTATTGCTTTACTTAGTAGGCTGAGTAGACATTCTTGATTGGGGTGAACAGGGTGGGAGCCCAGCTGGGAAGATAATCCAGCTGCTGTAAATTTACTGTACCCTTTACTCAAACCAGCAAATGTAAGTTGATTCTACAAATCTCAGTACATATACACACACCATATACTTGAGTACCATCAGCTGATCCTTACCATACCTTATAATGCAGTATTGGGGTGCTCCATAGAGGGGAGTGCCCTGAACTGGGGAGTCCAGATAAGGGGAGTTTGAGTGTATTTTAATAGCAAGTTGAAACAAAGCTACTTAGTAGGATGCAAAAGTAATAGTTTATTATCCCCACAAAGAATTCAGACTTACCGTTATCAAGGGTACTAATTGAAACTCAATTTCTGACAGTCTAAGAGCAGCTTCAGGTTTCACACAAAGTACACGGCTTACTCATCTTCTATTTGATGGATTCTGAGCTTCTGAACCTTGTAATATAAAAAAATGTCGGTGGACAGACAACTCAGTAGTTAGTGTTCCAGCAGCCATTTTTTTTTCAATACCGGTGTCATCATTTCATTTTTTTTATTACAGGGAGTACTATGTCAGAGCAACATATAAACAAAAATGGGAACATTATATTGGATAATTGATTTTTTTTTTAATACAGAGAATCACCAACCAAATGTTGAGCGCCATATGGCGCTTATGGCTGTGAAAGTGTTAAGCTCTATGTAATAAAGTGACTCGGCAAAACAAGTTAATTATTACATGTATATAGAATTAATTTTACTTTATTTCTGGTTGCCGTAGTTGTTTCCTCCCTCTACAGTAAATACCTTTAAAAAATGTTTTCTTAAACATCACTTACGCGTAGCCAGGGGGATTCGAGGGGTTCAATCAAACCCCCTCTTTAGAATGATCAGAAGTAAATATTTTAGCCACACCCCACATATAACTTCTGGAATATCATCATTTGTTTGATTGTGCTGAACCTGCGATGAAATTCTCTACTATTACCCTAGATGTACTTCATACTCTGTATATGGATGGCCTAGTCTGAGTCCAATTGATCCAATAAACATTCAGCTCCTTGGCTACAAAATTTCACTCATATTGGCATGAGTATAGCTTGCTACATTACATCTATTCTTTATAAGGTGTAACGTAATGCACTTATTAATTAATGAGAGTAATAGCATAGTAAGCATGCTATTTGATATTAATAGCACAAGCAATAGAATTTTTTCAACAAATTAGGAAGGGAGCCATCAGGAAGAATCTGAGAAAGTTAATCCTGAACTACACCGATAGTGAGTGCGCTATATAGTGTAGTTACACTGCAAATGATTACAAAAAAAAAGAGATGGCCTACTATTAGTGAGTGATAGCACAGGTAACCTGTGCTATTAGGGATCAGTAGCTCTCACAAAGCTATTGAAATAGCAGTCCGACTTGCCTCGTGTAATTATAACTGCGTTGTTCATGCTGTTAATCCTGAATAGCACGGTTACTCATGCTATCACACGCTAATAGTAGGCCACGTTTATAAACACTGCACGAGACTACTGTAAGCTAAAAATCATTTACAGTGTGGCTACTATGTATAGTGCAGTCACTATCTCTGTACTTCAGGATAAACTTTCTCTTGAACTTTGCTTTTAATCGAAGGCTCCTGTTGAAAAAATTCTGTCTAATAGGGCTAGAACTTCTGCACTAAAGAATGACGTTGTCTCCAACTAGAAACTACAACTGTACATTTCCAAGGTTAGAGCTTTACCCTTACTATTTCACTTAAGCTACTGTGGCATTTCACTTTGTACCGTACTATTTCACGATTTTTTCAATACATTTTGAACGGGCAGTTTACTTGCCGTACTATTAAATAACCTGTAGTATGAAAAAAGCATATTAATGTTGCACTGTTTATGTACAGCTCATCGTAATGGTTAGAAGCCTGGTTACTCGAGAATAATACCACTTTTCTCGAATATCAACAGTGTTTAATGAACTTATAATTTCTTTTATGTATTCTACTTCAAACCTATAAGTTCATTAAACACTGTTAAACACTACTTCAAGACTATAAGCTTTATGCACTTATATTTGTTGTTGTTTTTTAATATTGTAGATGAATTAACGAGGAAACAAAAGTAGGTGTGGCTTTTTGCGACTTCAAAATCCGAACCCCCCCCAATGCAAACTTCTGGCTACGGGCCTGATTGTTGTACTATGTGTGAGCTGGTCCGGAAAAAGGGACCTAACGGTAAAAAAATTGAAATCGAGGTATAGGCTCCAGAAGTAAGTAACCGAAAAAATACTTTCTTTCTTCAATATGTTTTTCTGCAGAATTAGTTTTAGTAATTCTTACTCTACATTTACGCCAAATGTCAAGCGTCAAAACAACTTAAAATACCCCAAGCGTGCCATGAAGAGACAAGCTACTCTTTATTCTCTCTCTTTCTCGAAATACAATAAACAGGGAATATGCGGGGTTTCAAACTAGCAGTTAAAAAAATGGCATTGCTTTGAGACTATTGCCATAACAGCTTGCCTCTGGCTGAACGTTTACCACTAAATCCAGTTAGCCAAGGATTCCAACAAGACAGGTTGTGAGATGCTACTAAAGCTAAAAAAAAATTCATGCAAAGCTTTGTTAGTGGCCACTAAACGGCTGTAAGATTGAATTGTGTATGTGGAGTACGCCGTTAAGTATACGGAAACCTTAATTATACTGGAAGTGGCAATTCAATTTAGGTTTTCTCAATTTCTGGTTCAATTGCTTTCCTGAAGGCAGCCCAGTTCAACTGTCAGCTTCTCTGCACATTGACAGTTTTACCCACCCGTATTTTAGCACTAAGTGGAGATGAATTATTGTAGTTTACTATTAGCATAAAAACTCAATTTTTTGGTTTGTGCCATCAGGTCTCTTTTCCTAATCCCACTCATATATATAATACTTATAGCACGAGTCAGAGTACAATATGGGAAAATATTTTACGAGCACGCAAAATATTTTCACGAGCCAAAGGCGAGTGAAAATGTGGCGTGAGAGTAAAATATCATTCCCATATTGTACGACGAGTGTGATAAGTGATTTATTGCTTCTTTGAAATTTTTCTCAACCAGTTACAATACAATTTTCATTGATTTTACTCGCTATGCGCGCGCTACAAGTAGCGTACAATATAAACCGTACAATATGGGAGAATACAGAACGCTCGCGTGATGCGGAAATATTCAAGTAAAAATATCAAAGCTGCAATATATATATATATATATATATATATGTATATAATTTATAATTGCAAGGGGTTGACGCTATCTATACAGCCAATGATACTATTTTCAAATTAAACTATACATTTTAATTTCTTGCCAAACTCTTATTCCGGCAAAAATATGAAATGTCATACTGAACTTATATAAAAAGGCTGAATAAACCATGCTGTATACATTTAAAGCTATTAACAAAAAAGCATGTATATATAATATATATGCATTTTATCTGCTGTGATTTACAAATTTTATATTAGTGTTTTTATCTAATAATGAATAGCTGTCACGTCGAAGTTCCTTCACAGGCACAGAGAGACCTAGACATTTAGCAGTCTTAGGTGAGTCCTCTTCAGAACTGAGACTACCTCGCAGGGGGTCCAGTTTCAGCATCAGATCTGGTAACAGCACTAAATCCAGTGACAGTCTCACCAATGTAGTCACTGTCAGCAAAGACAATCTTAACCGGGTGAGGAGAGTAGTACTAAATATGATAAATAAGCATCTTTAGTAGTTGTGTGATTTTTGGAATACTATGCCTGCAGTATTGTATAAATGTAGCAAAGGCTATTAAAAAGGCAGGATTCATGTCTCATGTTTATCAATTATTTTCAAAGTAATCTGTGTTCATAATCTCATCACACCTGCCACCTCATTATTTGCATACATTGCCAACAATAGTAATAGTGACTATACAAATATGTAAATACACTGTTCTAGTTGTAGTGAACATCACCATTTTTTAGCAGTACTTGAGTATTAATACTATTTTAAGGATGCTTTATTTACTCTCTAAGCTTGAAAGTTCTACATAAGCTATAACTGTATAATGAAGTATAGAAACATTAGGTTACTGAATTAATTGAATTAGCTAAAACACTTGTATTCATCTACACTGTGACAATCCATGCTTGTGGGAAAGAGATTGGCTCTATATTTTTCTTAGCCAATATCTCTCACATTTCAATCTTGTCGTAGTCTCTTTGCTTAACTATTCTCATGAAAATAGATTTTTGGGATGACTTGTAACAGTAGAAACTCTTCAGAAGGTGTTTCTGTGGTGTCCCTGCAGTAGATAGTACAAATCTGGGAACCTGTAAGCTAGGCCAGTTGCTATAATTACTAATATTATATCACAGTACTCAAAGTCATGAATCTAACACGCTATTGTGAAGATGTCTCAGAATATATGTAATTATTTATTTCTGACCTTTCATAACAACTAAAAAATAAAAAATAAAAAACTATAAGAAAAGGTAAAATGGAAAAATTTCATCAGTTTTGCCACTAATGAATCAAACCCCAGAACCCTCGCTTTAGCTACTAATGCTCTAGCCATTGAGCAACATGCAACCCATGACTTTCAAAACCCTCACACTTTACCTTTGTACTGCTATATAGTATTGCTTGCTGCAATCTGTACTCAACAGTCCACCTATTATTATCCATCTGAACATCTATTAGATGTAGTCACATAACAGCTCTCCCTCTGAAGAGGAGCTATATATAGATGATTAAAGATGCTTTCACAACTATCAAGTTCTAGATCACTGGATATTTAACCGTTTCAATGCCGTAACTGTCGTATGGCGATTTGAAGTAAAGCCTCGGGAAAATCGTAGTTTATTCTCGTTTGCATAGCTTCACTCGAATGATATAGCCTCAAGAAATTAGCTATATAGTTTGTAAAATTTTTCTAACTCGTTGCGCCGGTATCTCTAAGGCTATAGCTTAAATATTGAGGTAGCTTTCGAAGTCCGACTTTTGGCTTACTTCAAATTGGCGATCAGGTGGACAATTGTTGAGGTAGTAGACCTGGATAAATGGCAAACCTTGGCATTTTAGTAACAAAGTAAACCAGAAGATACATAAGATATTCATGCCTACAGAAGCCATTCAACAACTATAAGAGAGAGTTGCTCTACGAAAGAATCGAAGCGTTTGACTACAGCTTTAAAAGAAAATGCAAATGTGAGGATTTGCATGAAGATAAAAAAGTTTAATAGGACTCAGAATAAGCTACACACAGTGCAGTATGAGATATGGAAAGGTGTTTATCTATTTTCTTTTATCATTTGTAAGACAATGCAGGGATTTTTTTAGAAAAATTGCTAAGGGGGGGCAAAATAGAGATTTTTGTTAGCAAGGGGGGGCATGCATGTGTCAGAGTGCATGCATTAATTGTGTGTGTGCCTGTATTAATTATTAATGTGTGTGTGCCTGCTTAAGTGTGTGTGTGCCTGCTTAAGTGTGTGTGTGCCTGCTTAAGTGTGTGTGTGCCTGCTTAAGTGTGTGTGTGCCTGCTTAAGTGTGTGTGTGCCTGCTTAAGTGTGTGTGTGCCTGCATGATCCAGCTTGAATAGCAGTGACCTTGCAAAAAAAGGGTGAAAAGTAATGTAATTGACATGTCATATTGACACCTTTTTATGATTGTTTGCACCTGCAATAGCTGTACACAAACTGGAGACAGTTGCCAGGCCAGCACTTGCAAGCACAACCACAACAGTTGTGCTTGCAAATGCTGGCACAACCCTGTCAGCCTATATAAGTCTGTGCTTGAGTAGCTTAGTTAGTTAGTTCAAGAAGTCTTGAGAAGATGGATATTCGGCATTACTTTAGTGCAAGCACTTCAAAGCAGTCTTCTACACCAGCATCTTCTAGTAGTAGCAGTGAAGATGAGGAGCCATTGTCTTCTGATAGCCAAAGCCTAGAGCCACCTCCAACTAAAAGAAGTCTTTCCAGCACGGCTAACTATAGAGCTAAGTCGAAGTATAGAACAAAATCAGGCCAGCGGAAGTACAACAAAAAGTGGGAAAAGCAGTTTCTTTGGTTAGAATATGATGAAAATTACCGCGGAGCATTCTGCAAAACTTGTCGAAAGTACAATCATCATCCTTCTCAAAAGACAGGTGGAGCATGGATTACAAAGCCATTTAAAAATTGGAAAAAAGCGGTTGAGAAGATGCGTGCCCATGCAAAGAGTGATACTCACATTCGCCGTTCCGAAGCTGAATTGCTGGCTACTAAGAAGGAAGTATCCATTTTAGAGCAACTGCGGAGTGTCACAGAAGAGCAGAGGATCAGAAACAGGAAGGGAATTAAGGCACTTTTGCGATGTACTCACTTCCTTGCACGAAATCACATTCCTCACACCACCAATTTTGCTGCTCTGGTTAATTTGATTGTGTCTCGTGGTGATGATTTAAAACAATTTACTGAAAAATCTGCAAGAAATGCTACCTACACCTCTACAGATTCTGTTTCCGATTTTCTGGAGGCACTGGGATTGTGGGTAGAAGAATCTCAGCTCAAACGCCTTCGCAAGGCTCCTTTCTATAGTGTGATGGCTGACGAATCCACAGATATATCAACAATCGAAGAGCTTTCTCTTTGTTTTCGTTGGGAGGAAAATGGAGAACCCGTTGAACATTTTTTTGACACCATTCCATTGAAAAAAACTGATGCTGCATCTATCTATACCACTTTGACTGACTGGTTCAAGCAGAAGGGTATTCAGCCTACTAAGCTTGTCGGAATGGGGTTTGATGGAGCAGCAACGTTTTCTGGAGTCAGAACTGGAGTCCAGGCGAGACTCAAGAAGAATTCTCCTCGAGCTCTCTATGTTCACTGCCATTGCCACTTACTCCAACTTGCTTGTGTTCAAGCTGCAAACCACACTCCTGGAATTGAGCATGTTTACAAGACATTGCTCACTCTATGGAAATTTTTTCACTACTCTCCCAAAAGAGCAGAACACCTGAAGAGTGTACAGCGTGTGCTTGACCTACCTGAACTGAAGGTCACCAAACCGTCCGACACCCGTTGGTTAGCTCATGAACAATGTGTCAAGGCAGTGAAAAAGAGCTATGCTTCCATTGTGATTGCTCTTGAGACCTTCTATGAGCAAACACATGAGCCAGAAGCACTGGGGCTCAACAAAGCTCTATCAAAGAAGTCTACTGTGATGGCAATCTACCTCCTTGACTTCGTGCTGCCCCAAGTTGCTAAACTAAGCAGATGTCTTCAAGCAGAAAAGCTCGACTTGACCGCTATTTCTGGTTTGGTTGATTCTACTCTGCAAACTCTTCATGAATCTTTGTTACCTGCTGCAAATTGGGTGCTGGAGCTACTAGATGCCCAAGATGAGCTTCAAGCTATCGCAATAATTGACTCTGAATCTATCACTTCCTTTCAAGATAAAGTGGCTAAACCCTTCGTCACTGACTTGAAAGAAAATATTTCGAGGAGATTTTCTTCCCAAGATATTGTAGCATCATTTAGTATCTTTGACTCTTCAAAGCTACCACAAAAAGACTCTCCTGATCTGTCGTCATATGGGGATGAATTCCTTGGTGTTCTTGAGGACCACTACGGCAAGGAACTTGCAGCCAAGTCAGTAGAGGGAGAGGAATTTACCGTGCCAGCTTTAGTTTCCTCTGACATTCGCACAGAGTGGGTGACATTCAGGAGATACATCACTACTCGGCCTAAGGAAGACAATACGAAATTGCTGATGGAATTAGCTACCAACAGCATGCTTGTACAGATGTTTCCCCATCTCAGTGACCTTGCCAAGGTGTGCCTTTCGATTCCTGTTGGGACAGCATCTGTGGAACGAAGCTTCTCCCAAATGAAGATGATCAAAACAAGGCTAAGGAGTCGTCTTGGAGAACAAAATCTAGCTCACCTGATGAGAATAGCAATAGAAATGCCTGAAGAACTTCCAGATGACATTGTAGAAAGTGTAATCGATATTTGGAACAGAAAGACTAGACGTATTGCTGTATAAATGTATTGCTGTATAAACGTATTGCTGTATAAATACACTTATATTTTGCTTAAATAAAATTGTTTGTTGCCTAATAATTAGACTAATGGATATAATAATTTTAAAAAATGCAGTACATAGTCACACAGGTCTATTTAGAATAATGAAATTTCATTTCAAATGCTCAAGGGGGGGCACAAAATCCTCTAGGGGGGGCGAATGCCCCCCCCTGCCCCCCCCTAAAAAAAACCCTGCAATGTTAATTTATTTAAATTTCCCTGACAATTCAGCGGTAAAAGGGTTTAAGCCAGGGATCTAGGGTTCGATTTCCAGTGACAACTGAGATTTTTCCCATTTTACCTTTTATTTAGAAATTTTCATTCTAGTTTATATGAAAGGTTAGAACTTGATCATTGTGATGATAAAACTTTAAAAATTAACTAATTATAGCTCCTTTCCTGAGGAAGAAATGTTTCCGGTTGACACTGAAGAGGTGTTTTGATGGAACTTAATTGATGATCTAATTGAATGTGTTTAAGGTGCATGTACTTGCCATCCATACCTATAAAAATACCTAAAGATTTCTCAATTTTCAATTATCCACCCTAATACTTCACTTGCTTGCCAATAATCATACATACAACATACATACCTACATGCATGCATGTATACGTACATGACTTAATATTGTAGATTTATTACTCTACTACTTAAGACAGCATAAAGACACTTATAAGGTTGAAACAAAAGTGATTATCAAATATTTAAACATTACTATGTACTTTTTAGATATTGAGTTCTTCTAGGAGAGGTTCTATCACTAGTGAGGCTGCAATGACGACAGTAATGGAACAAAGTATGTAGAATTATCAACGTAGTCATTGGTAAAAAAGTATTCAAAATCCGAAATCTGGGGTTCATTAAGGCATCAACTTAAGAGGGGGCGAGGTTGAGTTTGTGCTATATTAATGGGGTCACAACTTTCACACAGATTTAAGGTGAGAAAGGAAATAGAATTCAATTACCAAGACATTAAACAATTAGAGTAGCAACGAACTTAGAATTTAAGCATTTGCCGTCATCTTAATTATTCACTTTTTAACTTCGCTTTTTGTTTATGAAATGTTAAGAATATTTCAAGGGGGGGGGGGACGAGCGCCCACCTGCCCCCCTCACATGAACCCCTGAAAATGATAGTATATTTAATTGGTATTGACTCATTTTAATGATTTTCATTGCAGTCGGTTTAGTGTTACGGTGCATATTTTTGCTTTAATGTATTCATTAACATTATAAAACTGATCTTCAAGGTATATCTGTCCATCACGTAAATCAAGTAATGAATTAAGTAGAATATAATTATATCACCTGTTTGAGGATTTCACTTGTTTGAGAATTCTGATCATGATTATATCTACATAGCAAATGATATTTTCTGGTAGATTAAAGTATGAAGTTATTATAGATATTATAATTGCTTGTTCTAAGAGCCAATATTGTTAATTAAAACTTAAGTTTTCATTTACAATATTGGCTGTTAGAACGAGAAAAATTTGCAATTATTATAATTATTTCATCCGAGATTGGCCGAATTATTATAGATATGTAGCAAGTAAGGGTTATACTTTTTGTTAAAGGTGGATATCATGTTATGCTATTAATCTTAATTATCTCAAAGTATACATGAACTTACTTAATTATGGTTAAGTTAAATATATTCTGCAGCTGCTTATGATCCTCCATTTCGTGGTGTTCATTTCACTAAGAAGGAAGTTCTCACACCAAAGAATGATTTTCTCAATTGGGAGGAGCATGATATTGTATTTGTGACCAAGCACTTTCGTTCTTCTAATAATTATAGTAACCTGGGTGAAAAGAAGGCATCACCTCTTCTTCGTAAATCAAAGCATAACACACTTGAAGTCTGCTTATCAATATCGTTGACAACATTATTAGCAGTACCAAATGAGTACATGATTATAAGCCCCATCTGCTTTGTGAGCTGCAAGCACACAAGAAAGATCAATTCCAAATTTTCTCTCCGCATACCTCATGCAGTGAAGGATGTCATGAACATGAAAAAAGAGAATTTCAAAATTTTGTCTATGACAACTTACACCATTGGCAATAATATGAGTGTTGAATCTCCAATTGCTGAGTATCCACCAAGTATGAATTTTGCAGAGATTGACGTGGATTCAATGGATGTGTATCAAAGCGATATAAAATTTCGGTACACTATATCAAACCCATCTCTGTATGCAGTGGCCTTGAAGAACCAACCACAGAGTTTCATTCCCAGGCCTATCCCGACTCTACGTTGTATTCTATTTTGTGTTTATCATTCGTATGATGAACACACAAATATATCAGTAATACCAATTAAAATTTATGTTGGAATGGGAATAAAATCAGTACAGAAGGTACATCATTATAGTAGGACTTCTTTGTATTATATAGTAAATATGATTGCATGTTTTTTATTGTTATAGATTATGCGGGACACATGTTATCCACAAAAATGTATCATGAAGGAACTTTACTTTGATTTATCTGATGAATGTTTCTCTGTACAAACATGTATGTCAAGTAAAGAGAATTGGAAGCTTGAATCAGGACATGACTATAAAGTAGGTGTTACTCGTGCTGTCTTGTAAAGCTCTATATTGTTGATGTGCACATTTTTACATATTGTAATTTGATATTATTAATGGTAAAAGCTAGAATTCAGCACTAGATGTTATCTCTGACTAATGCTATACATTGTTAACTTTATTAAATCTGACATGGTTTTATCTCTACATATTCTGGTATTAGACCGTAGATCACACTTGCAACTGCAAAATACTACATTGATATCTTACCCTTCACAATGTCAGTATTAGTGTAATTAATTATATAATTCTGACTTCATCCAGTATTTTTTCTACAATGTTTTGAAGTTAATAGTACTGAACCATGCCTGAGAAATTTGTTTGAACTAAATCATTCATCTAACTCTCCAATATAGCTTGTAATATTTGTCATTCTCCTATTAATTTTTTTCTTAAATTTAAACTATTATTGTAGCTGAGATTATCACAAGTCGCTCTAACAGGTGATACTGACCAACAGTCTTACAGTCATGAACTATCATATCCTCCACACAGAGAAGTTAACATAGTGCCTAGACTTATGGATGGTCCTGCATCTTGTGAAGTCACTGTTCATGACAGTCAAGGCAAAGAGCTTGGCAGTTTTCACTGCCTGCCTTATTCTCCATACAAATGTAAGTTTAGATGTTTATTTAAAGATAAGATATGTAAAATATTTGTAACACTTAATTTTTTGGCTGAATAAAAACATATCACAGGGTTTTTTTACATTGTTTTAGACTATCCAGCTACTATCAATAGCTAACATATATATATATATGTGACCGTCTACGGGAAAACCGGGCACAACGCGGCGTGCGTAATATCGAGAAAAGATCGATCGATTTTTTAAAAATGTATTGTTTCAAGCCTACGGAAGGGAACGGTTAGGTCTATTATAGCAGGAACGACTAAAGCTGCGACGATAAAACTTGGAGAGCTTAATATCTGGACGCCGACAACTCCGTAAGTGCAAAAAAAAAAATTCGAAGGTGCCGCGTTGTGCCTGGTTTTCCTATAGACGGTCACATATACTTATTACATGAGTCAGAGTGTGATATGGTGAAATATTTCATGAGCAGGATATTTTATTTTCATGAGCCAAAGGCAAGTGAAAATAAAGCCTGAGAGTAAAATATCTAACCATATCACTCTGAAGAGTGTAATTAGTGGTTTATTCCACGCTAGATATCTTCACTGAAGTAGTTTTTTTTTGTAACTTAGGTGTAAAATTAGGGAAATCTCACTAGGGGCTCCCCATAATCCCAGCTGATTTTATAGCAGCTGCTCTAACCTGGCTGGGTAGGCTCCACTAGTGTAAAGGTACAGTAGGGGTAAAAAAAAAGTTCCCATAGCGACCAGACTTTTTAGCGACTAACAGAAAAATAGTCTCTAGGGAAAGGAGACTTTTTATAACAGAAAAATAGTCTCTAGGGTAAGGAGACTTTTAACGACTTTTTATCAACCAATGCCGACGAGTCACCAGCTGCTGAACCGACTTTTAAACCTGGGTTTTAAAGTCAGTTTATTTTTTTTTTAATCTTAGCAGCCTAACTTTAATCTGATTGCAGCTGCTACACATCAAGCAGGTTACCTGCTGAGAGTCTGTGTGAAGCATTGTTGAGGTATTTTACAGTTGGCTTTACTCTTCTTTGCAGTGTGTGTGCCAGATGTTTGCAGTCGCACATGCGAGGCCGCACCATCACTTAAGGCTTGGCCACTCCTCCGACGAGGCCTTGTTGGGGCTTGGCGCGTCCCAGGCGCCTGCGCCTGAGGCTCGCCCTTGGGCAGCTGAGGCTTACTACACGCGACTTCAAACCAGTCACAGGATACCCTACTCCAACCTAGGGGTCCCGGAGGAACCACCCCTCTTCTCACTGCCTTACCTTTCCCGTATACTTTGGGATGTGGTGGGTGGGGTCTTCTCTGCCACGAGACTCAACCGCGGCTTTGCCCAGTTGTCTGGGCGTCTTGTCTTTCCTTTCCTTATCCATCTTTGTTCTTATTTCTAAGTGATGCACTCTACCCGAGGTCCTTATGTCTTATGACTGCCCCTGCGCATGCGCAGGTCCGGGCCCATGTCCGGCCCCCAGGTTTTCCCGCCCATTTAATCGCCGGTAACGTCGGTCCGCTGTGCTTCACCTGCTGTGCTGTCCTGTACTGTTTAACCACAATAACTGAAGTGCTCTAGAAGGGTTCAGCCCCTAACAGTAAAAGAGTCAGACACAGAAAGTCCCTAGAGAAAAAAGTCGCAGTTAAAGGTCGCTACAAAAAAAATTGCCAAAAAAGTCTGGCTAAAAGTTTGCAAAAAAAAAAATCGACTTTAGAAAGTCCTTAAACTGACTCGATGGGAACTTTTTTTGACCCCTACTCTCACAAGTGTTATCTCATGGATGTATTGGCAAGCTCATTACCAGAGTAGTTATAGCAACAGGCCTGGCCACAAGTTTTCTGGGTTTTTACAGCTACCTTTACTCTAGTGGAGCCTACCCAGCCAGGTTAGAGCAGCTGGAGTTGTGGGGAGCTCCTCGAGAGTTTTGCTAACTTTACACGTGAGTTACAAAAAAAAACTACTTCAGTGAAGATATATAGTGTGGAATAAACCACTTATTACACTCTTCAGAGTGATATGGCTAGATATTTCACTCTCAGGCTTTATTTTCACTAGCCTTTGGCTCTTGAAAATAAATTAGCCTGCTCTTGAAATATTTCACCATATCTCACTCTGACTCATGTAATAAATACTATATATGTATGAGTAATAGCACGGGTAACCGTGATATTCGGGATTAATAGCACGAGTAACGCGATTGAAATAGTACGAGGCGAAGCCGAGTGTTATTTCAATTGCTTTATGAGTGATATTGACCCCTATTAGCACAGGTTACCCGTGCTATCACTCGCTAATAGTAGGCTAGCTTTTTAATAAGTATTTTGCAATTGTAATTACACTGTATCGTTCAGTCACTATCTCCTTATTTCAGGAATAGCTTCCGCTGGAACTTTCTTTTCATTGTACAACTCCTCCTAATCTGTTGTAAAACATTCCGTCTAATACGGGTAGAAGTTCTGTGGTAAAGAAGGACATTGTCTCCAACTAGAAATAACTGGAACTGTACATTTCCAAGGTTAACGCTCTACGCGTGCGCACTTACCCATACTATTTCACTTAACTACCGAGGTATTTCACTTAGTTTCCACTTAGTTACCGAGGTATTTCAATTTGTTACGTGCTATTTCACTTTCCCCGTGCGATTTCAATTGAACAGCGATTTTTCCCATACATTTTTTAATGGGCAGCTTGCGCACCGTACTACTATATATACTTTTAAATACACACTTGAAAGGCTTGACCTACTTATAAATTTTATCAGAAATAAATGATATTACGGGAAAGTTGTCATATACTAATACCTACGACTACTATAGTATGTCCAAGTTGAGTTGGCACGACCACAAACGTGGTAAATGTGAAATGCATTTTGTACTTAACCGGAAGCAATTTAGTCAGTTGAATCCAAGTCAGTTAAGCTAAGCGCACAAACGTCAACGTAGCACATGAAAAAGGGGCGGTAAAGCAGGTGCGTATTAATTCTGTAATTATTGTAAGAAAGAAATTTAGTGAAGTTTGTGGAGTTTTTCGGGCACTGTACAGCTCATCACGTCTGTTTTAAACTATATTTATTTTTCTTACCAGCAGATAATGTACATATGGAAAATACAAACTGGTGAGGCGTTCTAAAGAGACAATATTAAGAGCAGTTGATTCTACCTACTGTGTCCCAAGAAATGTTCTGATATTCACAGGATTCAGCAGTACAGCACTGTTAACTTGTAGCTAATGTTATTAGACTTTCTTGTTGAATAAAATAATTGATTGTTTCATTAATTTATAATATATAGCTATGAAAATTGATGCGATGATAGAATTTAAGTAGTACACATATACAAAATATAGCTGTGATCCGAGTTGACGGTGGAGTGCAGCCTGTGTTGGTCCTAATCCACGGCATCTATTAGTGAAGAAAAAGGAATTGGCATAAACACAGCTTTTTGACAAGCACACAAATTAAATATAACCCAAAAGCTTTAGTGTGGCTGTATCACAAGTTGCTAGCTAAATGATAGCTATATCACTCTGAAATGTATTGGCTATATGGCATTTGTTATTGAACATGTAGACAAATAATCTTACCTACATCCTATTAGGTGGTTCTGACCCTCTGCAACAACAGGGCACTCCGACTATCCTGTTTCCACACTAGCAACCTAAGCTAATCGTGATACAAAGCTAGAAACACAGCAATCCGAGAAAAAGCCGATCATTGTTTACAAATTCTTAATGAAGACAGTCTGCGTGATTAATTGAGCCGTACTGTGTGACTAAAAGCGGGCGCGTTTTGAGCGGGAAACCTGTGGTTTTTTCTATTCCCATAGACTTTTGTATTGAGTTTTGGAATAGCACTTTCTCTCCGGTTTTGGATTATACTGAGGAAATATTTTAAACCGCTTCGGCACGAGCTTTCTAATGGTGTAAACCCCGGATGCGTAGCTGCTTCCGTTCAAAAGTTATTGAAGTTTTTTTCTGGCCAACTCAACTTGGAGATACTATAGTTCATTCAATCAAACAATTAAAGTTGAACAATTCATATAGCAAGTTGCACAAGGTTACAATACACTCTCAATAACTGACTACAGAAATAACTAATGGCAAGTTATTAAATACATGGCAAAACCACACGATGATGTAAAAAGTATGATGCAATGATTAAAGACTAGTCTTGGTTAGATACCACAAAAGTAGACCCTCAGTGTTAATTATTCTCATTCTGAAGTATATGACATTGCAACAACTTATAAATAGAAATATAAGCTATCTTTTAATAAGTAAAGAGCTGTTTCGAAAACTGGACTCATTTCTATCAGCATCAAATTTAAATGTATCCATACTCACATGATGTTTTGAATGATGTAATTCTTTAAAGCATCAATTTGAGTAAATTCATTGTCTTTGTGTTATATAGCAGCCAATCATACTCCAAGAGGGACACCTCCTCCTGTACAAATGACAATTATGGGAAACGGTACCTTATCTCCAGTTGAATCCACAACAACAGACTCATTCTCGTCTTCTCAAAGTGAAATACACCAATTATCACGTGAACCTTCTACATCTACTATTACTCCTAATTCATCACCACTACAATTCACTGCACATCGACCTACTCACAATCTTTCACCAACAAGACCTTCTTGTGATGAAACTGACATAACTAAAGCTGATCAGAAGCCTTTGGAAGATACACTCGATCCACTGCCACAAGATGAGCCAGTTTTAGAACAGCAATCTACTAAAGCCAAAAACTTAGAACAAACAAGACAAAAAATGCAAAACCAAACCAATTCTATTCTTAAACAAACCTTAGTTTAATTTAGTTTTAGATCAATCGGTTTTGCCATTTCTTAACTTTGATTAAGGATTCCAATCTATGCACTCACTTTTCTGTTTACTAGCTACCATTGTGAACATTTTAGGTACACTTTTTTACATTTGTTATCAGCTATACCTAATGACCTTTTAATTGTAATAATATTATTAGAGTATTAAATGTCTGCTATTATTTGTAAATACCACATCAATGGAAATCTGTAATAACAATCTATAGTGTCACTGTAATTCATACGTGACCTCCTAACACTATGTATCATTCAGGAGGCATATTGTGGCTCAGCCTTGACAAAATTTGCTCTTTTTACCTCTTTGCATTTATTTTTGCTCACTAAGATTTCCTTAAGTTTTTACAGTTTCCCATTAGTTGATTCTAGATGTACCTATCACCTGTACAATCTATTGAATTTACTCTAATGTACTTCATGCAGTTGTTTTTATACTGCTTGATTTAGATATTTTAATGACCCAATCTGCTTTTTTTAAAGCCCATTTTGCTCTAAGAATTGCTTCATTCTTTGGCTGAAATTTTGTGAAGCAAATTTGTCAAGGTTTAGCTAATTGCTAATTGCTCGGGAATTTAGTAGCAACAACAATACCAATGGAAACAATAGTGTGAATACGGAGGAATCAAACTTTGGGGAATTTCTTTGTAGCAACTGTAACATAATTTTATTGAAGAAACACATTAGCTATTATCGTTTGCTGCAATAAGATTGACAGCATTCAGTGGGATAAAAATATTTTCACTTGATTTATCATCGTTAAATTCCTCACGTCACCTGTGCTATGAATATTCCCTTGCTATGAATTTCTAGATTGAATGTTGCTTCTGATATGTTCAAGTGCTATTATATTTAGTACAGGTGTCAATTATTCCATGTCATGAAGGTAAACTAACCCGTAGTATGTAGCTACAGGCAATAATATAGATTTATATTGACGAGCTAAATGAGGATTGTGCTGGGGATATTTGGAAAGAATGTGGATGTTGGAGCACCTGTTGCGCTGTCTATAAGTTTATTTTTAACAACAAACAACTGTTTCATAGCTAAACTAAATAATATTTTATAACTTTCATAGTAGCTATACATTTCAGCTTCATGGGGACTTAATCAGTGACTTTGGAAAAGTGAGAAAATAAATATGTAATAAAATTTAATGTATTGATTTGGTGACTAGCTATGGAATAGTTGTAGCTCGGGGCATTTGGGAAATGTAACCAGAGGAAAAGTCAGGAAGAAAACGCAAGGAAATGAAAAAAAATGATAGCACATAATTGAAATGAATTGAAAAATCATAATTTTAACAGGAATAAAAAGAAATCCAACGGAACAACAACTGGGTCAATCCATAATGTTTCTCCAAACTGGTCTAATTTTGAATCCGGTTAAATTTTTCTTTTTTTTCTTTTTTTCTTTTTTCTTTTCTTTTATTAAATCCTATTACCATTCTAAAATTTCAACTTTGTCCCAGCTAGGCAATGTCCTTGTTCCATTGAATGAACAAATATTGCATTATTAATGTTTCTGCTAGGTGGAACAAAAAAACTAAATTGAAGTCTGCATTTGAAAAACAAAAACTATCTAAAATACGACTTGAATCTAAAAAAAGTTGAATTCTAAAAAACCAAAACTAAAACTAAAATAGTAGTAAATAAAGCTATAACTAGAATTGAAATTAGTACATTGGAAAGACCAAAACTAAAACTAAAATTGAAGTTTTTGCTAGTGAAAAAACTAAAACTAAAATTAATTTTGAAAAACTTTTTGTTAAAAACTATAACTAAAACTAAAATGTAAAATGTTCGACCAAAACAACATTACCTGCTACATGGAATAGTAAGAATCAAACCTTTCTCTTACTCGCATATGCTGTGATGAAAATTTAAGGGTGCCAAAATTGAAGCATAGATTTATTTGATATATGGATTAATCTATAGATTGTGCAACACATTCTATAGATGAGTTGCACAAATCTATAGATTTTATGCACCAATCTATAAATTGTCACCAATCTATGAATGTATAGAATGTGCAGTACAATCTCTAGATTGTGCAAATTCATAAAAAGAGCAGAACATAATAAATGTTTTCTTTCTGAAAACAATAGTGTATTAGCTATTAGATTTGATAACTAAACATCCAGGAAATGTATTTTGTTATCTTCTTCATATTTTCTAGTAGATTAATTGAATACAATCTTTCGGTTTGTTTAGGTGGTCAAGAAATAATCTTCTGTCAGAGAGATTGTCTTCCTACAATACAAATATTGCATCATCTAGAGCTACTGTAAGTAACTTAGCCATATAGTTTCAGTTGAGCATGATAGAATTTAACCTCTCTTCAAATTGCTCCATAAATACGTTGGATATGGGAAAATAGTGAAGTTTGGGACGAGGTTGACTCCGAACTAACACAAAAAATGTGTTAACTACGCCTAATAGTGATCCCTCCTCTAATATAGCATTTATTGTCTCCTTTCCTAGTAATGCAGTGTATTTTCCAGCTTAGTAGTCTCTTTCATTTTTTTTCTGTCGGGTAAGTGATCATAATTAGCTAGCTACGAGTAACTTTCAGGATAATGTAGATAGCCCCACGAACAATACATCCAATATAGCCAGTACCCATCAAATATACTTTTATCGCACTCATTCCCTGTTTTATATCAAGTATTTTTATTAATAATTAAGCTTCCAAGAGGTCAATTATAACATTAAAAAAATGCAAAATCAGAATGAATTGAATGAGCAGAGATTCTGTCATGAGGAGCATAATAATCAAATGTGAAAATTCCTTTTTCTGGTATCTTTAGTAAATCTTTTATATATATGACAGTTGATGTTGCATGAAAAATGTCGCCCTTGTCATCCACGCCTCTACACAAGTATTTACCGCTATGAGTAGTTGCTACTTCGTGTAAGTTGAGCTTATTGTCACCTTTGGACCAGGTAATGAAGTTTGAAGTGATCCACTGCACTGGTTTCGAACTGTTGCAAATAAGAGCTGCAGAATAACCTTCCAACACTGTAACACTCGATGGTAATACTTCACCAATGGGGACGCTTTCTTCTACCTTCACATGAGCACGAGCCCAAAATATGTAGTCGTCGGACATTTTTCCTTGGCAATTGTAGTAGCCCGATTCATAAACTTGTGTATTTTCTAAGACAAGTGGCGAGTAAACCTGCATAAACAAATGATCACGTTCCCAATTTGAGACCTCTTCACTGCCATAAGTCCAAAGAACAGACGACTCGCTTCCACAGTGGAGAAAGACAGATTCTCCCTGTAACACCGTCACTTCTTTGGGTATTACTTCTCCGTGTTTGTATTTAATTTGTACTCCACTGACCAGTACGAACATGCTAATAATAAAATAAATTTTTGACATAATTAGGTAATTGTTGTTTTTTTTTGTTATAGTTAGCGACATTTCGTGTTTACAGCTTGTTGCTGGGAGACCAAAGTTGAAATTAAACTTTTCATTTTTGCTTTGGTTTTACTACCACATAATACAGTATTGTTTTAAAATTCGGTATAGTAGTGGAAAATTGTAATATTATATCTGATTGGTGATTTTGATCATCAATCCACAATCTGACAGATAGCTAACTCTGGTAACAACAACTCTAACAGAGACATAAAGTTATAAGCTTTATCATCACAATTATCAAGTTCTGACCCTTCACACAAACTAGATAGCTAGAAACTTTCTCACCTATTGGGTCTGGAAAAAAGCAAAGGAAAAAAAGAAAGAAAAATATTGGTCGTCGCCCGGAATCGAACCCAGGACCACTGGCTTCAGCCACCAGTGCTCTAACCACTGAGCTACGACAGCCCTCGACTTCCAAGACCTTCACATTTTCCTTCATAATTTTTTAAAAGGTGTTCTGACAGCACATAATTGGTGGTCTGTTGAGTATGAGACTGCAGCAAGCGGTACTACACAACAGTATAAAGGAAAAATGTGAAGGTCTTGAAAGTCGAGGCTTGTCGAGCTCAGTGGTTACAGCACTGGTGGCTGAAACCAATGGCCCTGGGTTCGATTCCGGGCGACGACGACCAAGATTTTTCCTCTTTTTCCTTTGCTTTTTTCCAGACCTTTCTATCAAGTTAAAAACCTCCTGCTGTTGTCGGAGAATTTGGTGACCCCTTGGAGTACGTGACCGGGGTCACTAAATACTAGTGTTTGGGGACCTGTGGGTCATTCAGTACTAGGAACTGGTGACCTCGCTAGGACCTCATGACTCCACGTGGACCAAAATGGAGGAAGAGTTCTCGAGCATTTATATGTTTTTGACCACTGGCGCTTACAACCAGAAATCAAAAAAGAAATTTACGACGAAAGGTACTAGCTAGTTTGTAGTTAGCTAGGTATATGTGAATTGACATGAGAGATAGTTTATAAAGGTGTTATGTAATGACTTCTTTATTGATAGCTGTATAGGTAGAAAATGTAAGAGCAAAAATATTCATTATTATTTTTATGATGATGTTGTTATATCATTAAGATGCTCTTCTCCTTATACTCTTTACATTGAATTCATAATACATTTTTAGAATTTGGTTTTTTAAAAGTTGTTTTCATTTTTCCTAAAAAATTTATAAAAAAAGCCCTGTTTTAAATTTTCGACATATAAAGTCAACTGCCAAGAATTAGAACATGGCGTGAATTTAATTTTTAAAATATATGGGCATTTGGGCCGTGACAAGACATTAGAAAAAGTTTGCTCAAGGTTTTATTGGAAACCAAACATGACGGGTGATATAAAAGTTTTGTAGAAACCTGTGATGTCTGTCAGAGGGTGAATGATAAATTTTCTAAACCTTCGGCCCACTTCATCCTATACCTGTGGAACCTGAAATCTGATACCAGGTATAGTTGTCATGTATATTATTGTGTAATTTGATATGCATAAACATTTCATTCCTCACACCCCAATGTGACTATTGATTTGATGATATTAGTACTTATCCTAGGGTCACTCAGTCCTTTAGATTCAGTGACCCCTCTGGGATTTGGTGACTATAGCTCGAATTTTACTTAGTAAATATTAAATCATGCATAATTTTAGAACTTTTATCAAACTAATACTGCTAGGAACCCCTTCCCTGCAAGTATAACTACAGCAAATCCTAGAGTGGGTCACCAAAACCTAGGACCTGGTGACCCTAGGGGTCACCAAATTTTAGTAAATGGTTACCGGGGATACCAAATACCTTTAGCAGATCAAGTTATGTTCTTAATAGCTATAACCGAAATATAAATATGGTTTGTATGACCTCCGTATAAATTAAAAGGTTGGAATTTCCGTATAAATTTGATAGTTGAAGGATGGGAGTCTCCAAATCCTAGGATTTGATGCTGCATGCTAAGAGACTAGGTGTTACCAGAGCCAAAGTAAACTCTGTAATGTCAATGCTGTGTTATGTTCTAATTGTATAGGTTGGCATTGATCTAATTGGACCATTACCCTTGACAACAAATGGCAGTAAGTACATAATAACAATGGTCGATTATTTCAGCAAGTGGCCAGAAGCTCAAGCACTACAAGATAAATGTGCTGAAGGAGTAGCACATTTTATTTATAAAACTACTTGCAGGTATTTTTTTGTATAGCACAAAATATAAATAAAAACGATAATTGCCATATTTTTTGTATAGATTTGGCAGTCCAAAAAGAATAATAACAGATCAGGGTCGAGAGTTTATTAATAATGTTAATGCTGAATTGCAAGCTTTGCTGGGAACAGATCATCGCATGACTTCTCCGTATCACCCTCAAGCCAATGGCCTGGTGGAAATGTTTAATCACATAATCCAAAGTTGTTTGCTAAAGGTTGTAAATGAGCACCAAGATAACTGGGATACTTTCCTGGATCCAGTTTTGTTCTCCATTCGCACATCAAAGTACAAGTCAACTGGCTATACTCCCTTTGAAATGATGTTCAAACGGTATAAGATATGTTTAATCTAGTCCTATGCAATAATATCATTTTGCATTATAGAAAAGCAACTCTGCCAATGGAATTGGAAATTGGATCGCAAGTAGTGGATCCAGTTGTTGAAGATTTGGAAGAAGATGAGTTTGAGGGTATAGAAGGAAAAATGAATGCTATGTTGAAGGTTAAAGAAGTAATGTTTAGAAAAGCAAAAAACAATGTTCTTTCAGCTCAAGAGAGATACAAGAAAGATTACAATAAGAAGAGAAAATTGGAGAGGGTACGTTTTCTTTTCCTTTTGCAATTGCTAAGTATATTTACCATTTTTATTATTAGGAATATGAAATTGGATCAAGTGTGGTGTTACGTAATTCAAGGCGTGACAGCAGGAAAGGAGATAAAATGGTTCCTAAATGGTTGGGTCCATATGAGATTGTTGATTTGAAGGATAAACTTGCACAGTTACAAAACCAAAAAACTCAATCTATAATGGCAAACCATATTAATGTTGATCGACTAAAGTTTTACAAAGATGCTTCAACTCAATCTGGTAAAAGAGTATGTCATGAAGATGATTATCAAGCAGCTTGTTTGGGAGGATTTTGCAAAACAAGAAGAGAACTTTCAACTTGAAGAAGTCTCCATGGAAAGGACGATAGCTTTCAGGATATCCAGCTTGATGTAGATCTGCAAGAAATAATTGATGATGAGTATGGTAGTAATATTGTTGAAGAGTCGAAAGCACTATGTGTAACAGAATCGAGAGTACCAAGATCTTTAAGAACGCCCCATTAGTTTGCATTTTCCATCTGCTGTTGTACATTATCTGTGCATAAGAAACATAAATATAATTGACAACAGACGAGATTAGCTGTACAGCGCCCGAAAAACTCCATAAACTTCACTAAATTTCTTTCTTTCAATAGTTCAGTATTAATGCGCACCTGTGCTACTGCCCCTTTTTCACGTGCAACATTGACGTTTGCGCGCTGACTTGGATTCACATGACTAAATTGCTTCCGGTAAAGTACTAAATGCATTCCTCAATTACCGCGCTTGTGGTCGTGCCAACTAATTGACAAATGCAAACAATAGTGTTATTATTAATGTTCACTGCACATTCTAATAGTACTCTGTACTCAGATAATCTACGTAAATGTTAGCTTTTCCCACAGTTGGAATCTACACAGCTCTAGCAATACCAACTTTGTTGTTGGCCACATCATATTCTGTGTAAAATTTATTCAGGAAGACATCACCAAGAATCCAATCATTTCTGTAGGATTTACTAAAACCAAGAACACATACATCGAAATGTATAGTGACATCTTCAACAGTCATCTACAATAACAAACATATTAAAGTGTGTAAATAGGAGGTAGACATTTGAATTAGTAGCTAGTAGCTATAAACCTGTATAAAATTTGATCATAATAATTATCTAGGATTTAATTTAACTATAGTCTATCATGGTTGGGTTAACCTTACAATAATGTTGAAAACCCTTTATGTACAAACATATTACATATTATATATGTGTATTATATTATATATATATACTTATAGCCCGTTACCCGAGCGACCACGCTTGTCGTTAAGAACTATAAATCTGATACAGTCTGGTATGCCCGTAAGAAAATGTATTAGCGGGGAAAAGTCTGATATAGGTAAAATGGAATAATGAAGAGTTTGGGTACTTTAATACAATTACTAAGATAGCTAATGCTATACTTTGCTCGCTGTTTATGTTTGGGCTATAAAATAGTTTTAAACCAAAATCATTAGGTTTGTATTTCGATTTATAAATCCTCGTGTCTCGGAGTTTATAAATCGCTTACAAACCTCAATTTTGGTTTATAACTATAACATATTATATGCATTCAGCCACCCATATAGTCTTCAGTAGCAGGTCATTTCACATTTCCCAGTTCTCCTCCTGTTTTCAGGTATTAGGGAGCAACTAACTATTGTGACAAATATGAATAAAAATCACCCAAAAAGTCTTACAATGTTGAAATAATCTATAAGAAAAGTTTCTGCCTCATTTTTACAGGAACATTAAATTTGTTATGTGTCATTGTAATTAGATTCACAAAATTTCATCTGGTTTTGTCCTATGCAATTCTTACTTCTACACTAGCCGTTCCAACTGAACTTGGTTGCAAGTCAAATAAGAATAGTTAAGAAGATATATAATGTATTATCATATTTCTATGTTTGCCACATTCACTTCTAATACATTCCATCTTTTTAAATAACTACTACTCACTATTACTGCTGTAATAGATATTATCTAACTCCAATACTAACAGACAAATAATAAAATAAGTGGATACTTTCTATTACCACCATACAACTATACACCAAAGTCCACTCAATACTTATTTGTATAGAATTTATATATAAATTTTCAGTGTATGTGATGCTGAGGTCAAAGGTTATAATGTCTGAATTTGTTTAAATCAAGTAACTTTATTTATTATACAATAGCAATATTGATTAAAAATTAATGAATATAGCTATTGAAAACTTATATACACAATGTAATAATCATAATTATAGCTACTAACCGGCACATTGTTCTTGCGATCTCTTACATAGTCATCAGACGTTACCATAAAAACTGAATTACCTGATTTAAATACTAAATCAGGAAGGAATTCACAGTAAGTATATGCAACGGTGGTATCCTAAAACATCATACACAACAAATTAAGTCATGTATTCCACTACTCAAGTTGTAAATTAGTTAGTGGGCATGACCTTTCATTAAGTAAAACTGCATTGTATATTTTGTCTGAACATTTTTGAACGATTCAACAATACAATGAACAAAACTTGTTTACTGACTAAACATCATAATCTAACAGATTATATATTGGTATAATCAAACTAAGTTAAGTATATGATGATTATATTCGATACTTATCTTGATTGTAAACAAGGGCATTTTATCTCACCTTGTTTATGTTCAGTATCTTTGCTCCAAGCGTCTTTATGATTTTTGTGAAACTGGCTGAGGGTGCAATTATTTCAGTTGATCCAGAATCCAAAACTACTTGACAGTTACTACCACATATGGACTTGCCACCTAACTCTACTCTAAATGTACAATTTTACATTAATAGTTGCTATAATACGACTCATTCTTCAAGGCAAACTACTGATTTTCACTTCATTACATATAAAACATATTGCTATAATTATAAAAAAAAATTTCATATACCATATTGTTGACTCTTCCGTAGAGGTGCCGAGCTAGTTATTATGTGCACCAGTGATTTGAATCACAGTAATTAAAAGTAGCTACATGTAACTGTTGACAATGTATATGGCTAACAAACTATAGTATTACTCTCTTACCTCAATTTTCCCGAAAAATAGTAATAAAATCCATTCTGACTATTTTAATGACCAGTAGTTCCTAACAAAGAACTCTCTAGCTACTAACAATAAGCAATAGGAAAATTGTTTACAACATCATGTAATTACAGTGTTGTTCTTACTTAAAACTTCATTGTGCATTATTGATGTCATGATGTAACTCTTGTGTTGTGTTATCTAGTAAAACAGTGTTTGTGAAAGAGCACAAATTAATGACAAACAGTTTGCATTAGCCAAGATAACTTACCATCACCTATAAAATACACACAGAAAATGAATTTGATAAGTTTGTAAGACTTCCGAAAATTTTTTAGGTACGTCAAAAACCTAATTCATAATGATAAAATTAGTACATCAAAGAATTTTATTTACTGGAATATGGGATGGGGTCAAACTCAAAGTAAACACAAAAACACTGGGGTCAAAGTAGATAAGGACATACATACATACATAATACATCCACACATAAGTGTAAAGAACAAATATCCCCTATTCCATTGTATTACCCCTGATAGTATCTTGCTCACTTAGTTTGCTCACCAATTAACTTTTCTATGACACAAATTAGGTAATACTTACTTGTCCATGACAACAGACCAGTAATAATCACTTGTAGAATTAAAGTAATGAAGTGGTTCTCTCATCAATGTAGGCTCAGTGCCTCCAAGAATTAGCTCACCACCCTGATCATCAGTGTAATTACCTCTATTAAATATAAAATTATAATATTGAACTATAGCAAAAAATTATATTAAAATGACAACTGACTGAGGTTATCACCTAATACACAACTGTCTCTATTAGTAAATATAAGACAAAAGGTTATCATGCATAAAAATGCAATTTTGATCAGCCTATATAGTTTACATACATGCATACATACATACATACATACATACATACATATAAATACATACACACATAAAGATGTACTTCTGTGTATTATGTATGTATGTATATGCATTTTGTAAGTAGGTAATGTGTGTAAATATGTATGTGTGTATATATGCATGAGTATATGTATGTATGGGTATGTATGTATGGGCATGTATTATATGTATGTGTATGTGGTGGCTATGTGGTGTAGTGGTGTGTCCTAGGCTCAGGGGCCTGAGGTCCTGAACATTTCCATCTCGTTTTCCATCTGCCTCCCACCAACACCACCAGTCCACCCAGCAGTGATTGGGTACCTCATTTGCTGGGGTACCTCATTTGCTGGGGTACAAATTCAAGACCTTTTCCCATGGAACAGCAATGGTCCAGGTTGGACTTCGGGTGCCTACACCACTTGCTGTGAGGAAATCCTGTTCTCCTGTGAGTTCCTAACCCGGCAACAAGAGCCTTGCTTGCACGGCTCACAGTGCCTGCTTAGTGCATGGGCATCATGGCTCAGCCAGGTGCACATAATCGCTAGTGGTTGCAAGAGAATTTGCAACAGAATTTCCATTTACATGGATGTGTATGTATGTATGTATATATGTATGTATGCATGTATGTATGTATGTATGTATGTATGTATGTATGTATGTATGCATGTATGTATGTATGTATGTATGCATGTCTGTGTGTATGCATGCATGTATGTATGTATGTATGTATGTATGTATGTATGTATGTATGTATGTAGGCATGTGTGCATGCATGGTATATATAGGTAAATGCATGGCCATACCTATGCCATGGCTGAGAATGGAGACTGGAGAAATAGAGTTTGGCATTATGTAATATCATATCTCTTATAAGTGCTCACAGATGTAAACAACACTTAGTAATTCATATAAGGTAGGTATTGAAATTTTGACATAAACACATTATTAGAAAAATGAAATGATGACTTTTCACTTTCAAAATTATCATTAAACACCAAAAAAAACTGGATTTATTTCACCCAAGCTGGAAAGGTTAGCAACATGACAAGAATTGTGTTCCAGTTTACCACAATAATTCTAGGCTATTCGTCAAAATTGTCCATAGTAAAAACATATTGATATTAATTGTTCATAAATTGTCTGTAATTTTGGATGTTCCACTCACTTTTTGAAATAAATACCAAATTTGTTTTCTTGTATTTTGTTCTGCTTTACCATAGAAACCAACACAGTCTCAGCAGTAAATTGTGCCAATTGTGGCTTCGCTAGTCCAAGGATTCCTATGGCCCATGGCTCATCTTGAATTTTTTTGGCCAAGCCAAAATATTGTTTGTGTATTTTCATATTTGCGATCTGTATGAAAATAATACTTATAATGCAAACGTCTTAAATATTGACTATAAATGTAAAAATAGAGGTAGAAGTATTAGAGTTAGTTATAATAAAACACAACAACATAATATTATAAACAAACATGTTAAATATACCTTCCTGTAATTAACTATTCTATACTAACTGTTGGCACAATTTCAAAACACGTGTTTTGATGCAATTGTCACATACTTGAATATTATCTCGTCCTAATTTTCCATCTATTCCTCCTAACATGTACTCTATATGTATGGGTCTTTCAAATCTTTCCAGAGTGGTGGAGCCAGATTCATTGAAAATTTTCCCTAAACACAGAGTATATTTACTTAAAATGAATGAAATTTGATTAGGGCAGTTGTAATTTAATAGTTAGCACTATGTTCAATTTTTACATAATGGCATAATATAGTTGCACAATAAAAGCTGTTATACTGTTACTGAAGTTATTTAAGTATCTAAGGACATCAGAGCCACAATTTGCTATCTCACGCAATGGTTAAACATACCACACGGAATAAATACTGTTTCACCAGTTTTTTTTAACTGGCAGTGACGTGAAGGAAACCACAAATCCGAAGACCCTGTATCGACTTGGACTTCCATTGCTTGTTTACCACTTCCAACGTGAATTGTTACCAAATATTCTATCTGCAGAAAGAGATAATTTTAATAGGTTCACATAATTCTGTCACATACATCATTCTTGTTTGTGAGCTTCTCAATCAAGTCAGCATGGCCTGGAGCAACGGCTAAATTCTGTAAGTTGGAGAAATCATTCCTTCCATAGCGGCGCACCCTTTTTTTGAGCTTCAATCTATTAAGGAATTAATGCACAATATTATTAATAATTATTATATGACTCAACCTATGAAGACCCAATGAGGAAGCAACTAGGTACAAACAGATCACCACTATGAACTTCATTCTGAGATGTGATATGAAAAACTTTACAGATCAATCGGTATAAATAATGCGAAGGGTTCAATCAATAGATGTTGCACACTTAACAGGAAGTTGACTATTCACTCAACAATAAAAAACAACACTATCATTGAAAAAAATAACAAGAATGGCTACACCACTGTCTTATTTCTAGAGTACATTAGTTAAAGATTTTTTTTCACTTTGTTAACCCCCTCAGAACGCATGTGCGAGAGAGTTATATAGTAGTCTGTCTGTCTGTCTGTCCGTCTGTCTGTCTGTCCGTTCGTCTGTCTGTCTGTCAGTCCGTCAGTCCGTCTGCTGCTCTTTGATTTCGGAGCTTACTGACAATTAACCGTTTATTAACGAATGAACTTACAAGACCTTTTATTGTGTATAATTGATGCATGGTGAAGTCTCAATTGTATTGGCCTAAATTGTGTTGATGCACAAGTAGCATTTTGAGGGAAGCCCAAGTGATACACATGTTGCCTTTCAGAATTTGTGTTCCTTTGGAAGCAACTTATACTAACAAACCATCACACAATAGCAAGCCATAATTACAATTATCAGATAATGTATACTGCCTGAAAAGAGTCCAATGACAACCACAATAAAATCCGTAAGCTGTGCTGATAATTAGAATTGATATAAAGTTGACTTGACTGTACAGGTTATCAAGCTAGTTATCAACACACTAATTTACACGATTTTGTTATGGTTGTCAATGGACATTTATTACACGCAGTGATAGGGTTCCAACTCATAAGGGAAATCAAAGGATCAAAGAAAAATTATTTATCATTAAGAAAATAACAATTTTTCTACATTCTTTGCCTAAATATGTAGCAATATGTACAATATCAGTAACATGTTTAATTATGGTTATATACATAATTATGTTTATTACACGCTAGATATCTTCACAATGTTATCTTTTGGTAAGTGACTCCAGAAATAACCCATGTTATCACATAGTATTATTTCACATCTGTCTCATTACCCTAGTAGTTATAGCAACTGGGTCTGGCTTGCCTATTTTCTGGGTTTTTACAGCTATCTCTCTATAATGGAGTCTATCCAACCATGTTAGAGCAGCTGCTAAGATATCAGCTGGGGTGTGGGGAGCTTCTTAAAGAGTGGCCAAAGAGTTATCTACAAACTACTTCTGTGGAGATACTCATCAGAGTGACATGGCGAGATATTTCACTCTCAGGCTTTATTTTCACTCTGGCTCTGGCTTGTGAAAATAAATTAGCCTGCTCATGAAATATTTCGCCATATCACACTCTGACTAATGTAATAAGTACTATATATAATGCTTGTTATGTGTTTCAGAGTGTGACATAGTGAAATATGTCACAAGCAGGTGAATTACTTTTTACAAGCTAGAGGCAAGTGCTAAGTGTGAAATATCTTATCATATCACTCTGCCAAGTATAATAAGTGGTTTATTCCATGGTAGATATCTTCACTGCAATAGTTTTTATACTAGGTTGGTAACTCCAGTATAAAGTGGGCTGTAATACTTTCTAGGGGCTCCCTACACCACCAACTGATATTTTAGCAGCTGCTCTGACCTGAATGAGTAGGCTCACTAGAGGAAGATAGCTTTACAAACCCTGAAAATTGGCACGCTACTCCTGATTGGCACGCTCCTCCTGGTTTCTATGACTGTATATCAGAGGGCAATGAGATTGTGCATTACAGTGTGAGATAACCAATCCATGTAATAGTGAGATATCTCACTGGTCATGTACCTAGAAATATCATTGTGGAAATACCTAGATGGAATAAATACGTATCCGAGAGTACACTAGCACTCACAATATAGGGTTGACTACCTCTCCTATAGGAGTAATACAAAATTCACTTTACATTACATCTGTTTCACTCAACAATTATTCTAATACAATGAATAGTAGTCGTTCAGAGTCTCCAATGATGTTACATATTCAATTTCTAATTCCCTTATCATTTTGGTCAATTAAAAAAAAGGTTATGTGAAGAATTTTTCCACATAGCTAGATTGAAGAAAAGGGGCAAAAAGAGCAACTAATTTTGTATTTTGAGTTGTAGTGTCCTAAGCCCTTATCATTATTAGATACAAATGGTTTTACCAAAAGAGACAAAGTATTCCTTGAAATCACATTTTCTGGGAAACTATCAAAAAAAATAAGCCAAAATGTAGCTGCCATAGTGTATCTTATAACATCCTCGCATGAGTTATGCTAATGCATTTATTTTCAATTCAAACAGTTGCTGGGAGTAGTTACTATGGCATTGAAACCCCTTTACCGTATATGTAATATACACATAATTAAAAAACTCAACTTCTTTTTACAATCTTAGTAAATACAATTCAATTGTTCACAACAACAGTATAGTTAGGATCACTCGCCATTTGTTCTCAAGTGCATCACTAAGTATAAGTCAGTGAAACAATTACAATTACCAATTACTTTTTGTTTATTATAGTGCATTTGCAATTACAAATACCTTGAAATATGTAATCACTGTAATTAATTACAATTTATAAATAAAGATCACAACAACACTGGTGTACAGTGATCACAACTCGTCTAACCCACCTTTCTATCTTGGATGGACAAGTCTATCACCAGTTCTCTACCCACTGAGCTATGACAACCCACACGCTGTAAGACCTTCACATTTTACTTTTATACTGTTGAGTAGTACTGCTTGCTGCAGTCTCGTACTGAACATATTACCAACTATCATGTGCCGTCACAACACCTTTACGGTGTCGACCAGTGTTACAATATCCGGTCACCCGGAGATTCTGTCGCGCCGACAGTATTTCCTAAGGACATATTTTCCTAGGAAATATTGTTGCTGTTAGGAAATCTTGTATCATCTATTCGTCTTTTAGCTGAATTTCTGTGCATATGGGAAATATTATACATCATATCAGAGTTTCATCTAGGACTTTTGTCTTGGGGATGAAGTTGGATAGGTGGTTAGGGTGTATCATTACATGTGAGTAGTCCCTGTCTAATTTGACTTCTCCTGAAGATGGTCTATTGTCAGGGGACATTCCATTGAGGGGACTATGACAACTAGTGTTATCTGTGGAGCCTCCTCTACCTCTTTCATTTCACATTATGCTAAATGAATATCAAAGAAATTCGGTACACTTTTTGATGTTGTATGTACTTTTTTTTGGTCTTGTTTTTTTTTAATATCTCAACTTATCAAGTACTAGGAGAACATTATTTATTTTATTCACTATCAACTATTGTAGGCATGCATGTGTTATCCTTGATAATTTTTTTCAGTAATGAAGAAATCAATCCAAAGTTTTATTTGATTTAAAAAGGTTCCAATAATACCCAATATATTTATTTAACTTGATAAACTATATTATAACAATGAATATGACATGGGTATGGCAAGCATTTTAGCTAATGATACTGAAGGTAGCTAATAAAAATATTAATAAAACATAAGAATAACACAAACTTTAACCACAGTTCATACAAAGCTAATTAGCTTCAGCGATGTTTCACTGTTTTTCTGTTATTGACCCATTGCAACATGCCAAATGAATTTCAATGTTATCTATTCAACTCCAATTCTTCAGATCGAAATATTGCATACTTTTTGGGGGGAAATGGTATTTATCTATTTTTAGATAAACATCTGTAGAGATGTTGTCTCATTCTTTGTTGATCAAAACTACACAGAAGTGGATCCTTTCCATGAGCCACTAGCTGTTGCACAAAAGCAACAGCAAATAGACTACAGTCACAGCTGCCAACCTGTGTATTAACAATAATATCAACAACAAAGAAGTACTTAACAATGAAATATTTAGCATGTGGCAAGGTACAATTTGAAAAATATATTTTACTTTCTTTTTGGTATTAACTTTGATGCACCAACCTAAAATCATTATTACATTAACCAATGTGAAATAACTAGTACATGCCTACCTATCCACATGATGTGTATATGTTTCTATACTGATTCCTATTTTTTTAATATGCCCCTGGTATCCTGATTTCCTCACTTGCCAATAATATTGTAAAATACCTTGAACATTTCTTTATCTTGACAATGCTCCTCCACATCATAATGCATTTTCTGTTTTTCCTGTGATTTTTTTAATATTCTCAAGAGTTGTTTTTTTTTCTTTTTTTCGTAGCTCAATCATCATTCTAGTTCTCTCTTCTAAATTTACATAATCAACTATTAATAGAAAAATAATAATTAATATGACAGTTGTTAATAAATATGCAAGTGTCCCCATGAAATCATCTGTTACTATTTGGTCACTTCCAGGATCCTCAGTCTGCTTCTGAAATTAAAGTGGAAGCCTTGCTTATCGACCATACATTAAATAAAAAGGAAAAGACCTTGGACTAGCTTGTTTTGAAACTCGATAAGAGAACAAAATGTATCCAGGGTACAAATCCCAATCATCCTGTTTTTATTTTTCCGTTAATTTTAATGACTGCCATTGTAGAGTTTGGTTACACCTCTCATCTAAACCATTGGATTGTGGATAATAAGCACTTGTTAAGCGACTTTCTATTGTCAGCACAACTCTGTCATTCCACAGTAGTACACAAACAAAAGTAATTTTAAGTAAAATATTAGTGCAAACTAAATAATTATAATAGCAACGACCATAGCAACGATTAGAAAGCAGCTAGACTTGATTTACACATAAATATAACAAACAATGAATAATCCTGATGGTCAACTACTTGCTGATGTGATGAATAACTTTTATTCAGTGGTCATACTAAGCCCATATTGTAGCAATCAATTCAATGACAAATTATGTTACATATACACAACACACTTTATGCTGTTTGGAGTATTCATGACATTGCAACTCTTAGAAAAGTAGTACATTAGTTATGGTTTATATTAGTCGTTTTTTCTCCAAAATGTTAATCAAAGTGACATAGGTTAAACGTTTCCTGGATACTGGCTATCTATACTGCCTGCAAATCACTCTTCAGTAAACGGCCTATCAGTCATTTTGCAGTATATAAAATTTTCAGGCCTGCAAGGATACCTGAAGGAAAGCATGAATGCTCATTTAACCGTCGTCATTTATTTTTCATTACAAATTCTCATAAATAATCAATTTATATACTTAATATTGGACAAAATATAATACCAGAAAACTATCAAATAAAGCAAGGGGAGTAAAACAACAGAAAAAAATAACAACAACAACCCCAGATGCTAATTCAGTCTCATATTTCACTATCAAAAAGATTGGAACTATTTTATTGAATAAGTTCGAGAAAGTGCGATGTTGTTGTCATCTACTAGCTATTAGCTACGTCAGCTGAAAAATTATTCATTTGAATTGATGTCCTTGTTATTGTCAATTACAATTGTTATTGTAAATTTTTTTACCAATTTTTTTAACCATTTTTTACCACACTTAATGTCGTGAACCGTTTGTTGAATTAACGATAGTTTAATTTCCTAGTTATATGACTCAAGTTCATATACATGTATAACAGATCCCTCTTGACCGTTTCCATTCAATTGATTGTGAATGAACTGACAGTGGTCCGACTTTGACTGCTAAGGGCATTGACAAATTCCACGAATAAAACGTTCTGGTACTAGCTATTGGTTGGAAAATCTACTGCGGTAGAACCCACGATCCAAAAACTATAGTCTCGCGGGGCCAGACCCTTTACCAAACGCAAAGCGAGGAAAGGGTCTAGTCAAGTGAGGGTGCGCAGTACGGGACCCACGAATTCCTGGGGAAATGGCGGTGTTAATCAGGACACCAAATTATCACAAAACACGAATTAGAACCGTTTCGCTTATTGCTCTGTTCTCACAGTTCGCTTCTATCTTGGCGAATGAAGCTGAAAAGAAGTTGGTAGTGACCTTGGATGAAGTATTGGAGATCCATAGAGACAGTTACTTGTGTAGGCTTTGTGACATGACATTTTTGAAGATGTCAGAACTTCGCCAGAAGATAGAAGAATTGGAATATTCTGTGACCAGAAGATGAGTCACTTCTGCATAAGCTGCAACTCCAGCTAAACAGCGAACTGTGAGAGCAGAGCAATAAGCGAAACGGTTGTAATTCGCGTTTTGTGGTAATTTGGCGTCCTGATTAACACCGCATTTTCCCCAAGAATTCGTGGGTCCTGTACGGTGCACCCCCCCTCACTTGACCAGACTCCCTTTCCTCGCTTTGCGTTTGGTAAAGGGTCTGGCCTCGCGAGACTACAAAAACTAGTAGCGACTGCGTGGGAACTACGGAAAAGAACCAGGACCAGTTTTCGTGCGCAGCAGCATCTATTTATATACTATTTTCACTGAATTCTTTTACTGTAATTATGAAAGTATAATGCATAATATTTAAAATAATTCAGTTACGAATTGACATTATTTGAACGCATTTCTACGTAACTTTCTACTAGAATGAACGATTCTGCATGAAACATCTTATTGGAGTATCCTCTACATATATATGGACCACTGTGCTCTTTCTGTATATTTTTTAGGGTTATGTTATTTCCACTTATAATTTTATCCTGATCTTTGATATGACTGCTGAACCATTCTACTGGCCTTGTACTGCCACATACCAGAGTGACAGAATCATTTTCTGAAATATCAACTACTTCAGGTAGCAAGTAGCCAATTGGTACATAATTTATTACAGTCACAATAATATGCGTTTCAAATGGTACAGTCTCAGAATCATTAAGGTAAGAACCCTTGCAACCATATAATCCAGTATCAAATCTACTCAAGTTATTTAGTATTAGAGTTGTATTTTCGAGAAAATGCCTGCCAGGAAGCAGCAATTTGCTTTGGCCATAGGTCCAGTATACTGGTGTTGAACTTCCACAATAACATTTTATGGAGCGCCCTTCTAATGTGACAATACTTAATGGTTTCATTTCAGCATAATATACAACTATTTTGCGCCAATTTCTGAGACAATACGCTATAGGTACCGTAATGGCTAAAACAAATAATGTTTTGATGTTCATCACCTATTATGATAGCTAATTATAATGAATTTGCTTCAGAACTGTAGCGTCAGTGCGTAACTAGGACACACTACTGCAGCCAGGATTCCAGAACTTTGTTGATTCAGGATATTCTAATGTAACTGTTATGGAAAATTATAGTAAAAGGACTAAACAATTGAACCACTTGTAAGGTAAGTGAAGGATAGTGCATGTTTCCTGACCCGTTCCAGAAGTTTGCTATCGTGGACCGAACATTCGCACTTTATTACGGGTTTTTTTTTTAATAGTTATGTGCTGCATATCCATGGCAATTTTTGGTATTTAACGGTAAAAAACATACTGAGTACACTGATGAAAGCAAGAAAGTAAAATCATGAAAGCAGAAGCGTCCAAGCTTCTGAAAATGAATAGTTGAGTAGCTACATTATAATCTGCAATAATTGATTCTGAATCACACTTAGTAACAGTTTCAGTGTGACACTCTTAATGGCTTTGCATAGCTCCAGCTTATTTAAATGAACTTATGAAACTCATCAAAACTGGAATTTTATCCAACCTGTTGGAAGGTAAATCTTCAAAGAGTCCTGCCCTCTACTTTTTTTGGTCTAATATAAGGTACGACAGCATGTTAATAGTCAAGCAGTTTATTTCATGTCATGTATGTTAATTCACACTTGCCCTGAAATAATGATTCCAATTTACTAATTTGTAGAACACGATACACAGCAAATATACTATTGTAGCAAGATTGCTATGTCACACTTAATACACATCAATGGATGATAAGGAAACAGTGCTCCAAACTCCCAGATGACTGGCCCCTTCTCAGATTGTGATGGAGAGGCAAAGTGTTTGTTAGGCAAGTGTGCATTTGGCTTTTGGTGGATGATGTGGCATCCAGGTGCCAGGAGCAAAAAGACATCATGAACACAACACCAGAAGTTAATTCAGGCACTGATTTATCAAAATCCATACTAGACCTCAAGAAACTGGATCCATTTATTATGCAAAAGGACATGTGCTTCCATAAGGGGGGTTTGCTAGGACATGAAACTGGAGGCAGCACCAGTGTCAGAAGAGACTCTATAATCTGTCTTGTACTTCAAATCTACTGGGGCCTGGGGGACCAGTTCACATCCATCCTCAACAAGTTGGAATGCCATCTGTAGAAAGCAAGAGTGAGAAAATGGGCTGTAATACAGGAGGACTACCCCAGTAGTGAAGTCTTAAATAATGATGTAGGAGTTGAGAGTGCAGGACCTAGATACTATTATGTTCTGGGTGGTATGCATGCTTTCTAATAATATTTAAAAAAAACAGTGCCAGAATGCAAGGTGTATGACCCCTAGTCCAACTAGAGCCTGAAGAATTTGCTATTGATAATCCAAACAGTCCAGATGTGGCCAGTGTTTGTAGTGTGTTTCTTGGGAAACTAATGTATTGCCCGCTCCGCTCAGTTAACTTGTAGATAAGGCAAGCAAAGCTGGCCCTCTCTTCTCATGTTCACTAGAAGGCACTCCCTGACCAGGCCGCACTTCAAGTCAGAGTGACAGACCTGGAAGAAGGAAAATACTGTGGGGACACATTGTGCATGGAGACAATGGAAGCAGAAGGGCCTGAAAGACTTTGTGATGAAGACTCTATGATCAAGATGCTGGGTCAATGAAAGCCTTGCATCCCTGCAGTAACATACGAGGGCATAGGAACCAACGAAACAAGCCAGGCCATGTCCTGACCAAATTGTACTGATTGTGAAGTTCTCAACAAGGACCATTATAACAAAGTATAACCTTTTAAGTGGAAATTAAGGAAGAATTGGAATTCATTCTAGTGCCATAAAAATTGATTCAGATACAACAGGCCGTAAATGAAGATAGATTTCACACAGGAGAATGCTTTGTGTCTTATTAATTTTTAGTGTTGGTGTATTGCATTTAAGCATCACGAAAATACAGATTTCAGATAGGCAGAGGAATAGCTCTGATCAATATTACTTAGATCCCGTTGCTATATTGTTACTAGGTGTACTAACTTGGTAAGTGTGCACTATTTTTTGCCTTTAGGTATATGAACTGTGCATATACTAACCACCCTTGGGATATTGCTATTTTTGAGTTTTAGTTTAATAGAATAGGCCAGATAAAGCAGGGAGCAGGTTATGTGAGGCTGAATATGGGAGGATCTACTACTCTCTCATATCCACCTATATGGGACCAGCCCTACCATATAACTCTCCTGTGCTCTCATACCACAGGAATTTACCACAGCTAGCTGCTTTACTGCTTACTGCAGAGCAGCCCAGGTAGAGTTAGATCTGGAGATAACAGCTGGCTGCTACAATGCTAAAGTAAACTTGCTAAAGTAAACTTTCTGGCTTGCTTCAATTGAATTTTAATTGAATTTTAATTTTGGGCCGGAAACACGGAAGAATTCGCTTGACACCGAAAATGCTGATAAACAAAGTTGCTAGTGGAAACTGGGCAGGCCTGGGTGGTAAACGGGATCTAAAATAGTTAGAGCATGCTCTAGTGCACAAAGCCCTTGTCCTACGGCCCTTGGGCTTCAGTGCACTAAATGCACCAGTACCCAAGCGCTTATGCTCTCACTATTACATAATAACTGACATCAAAAAACCTAGCAGTGGCTACCTCATGCAATCAAAGAACATTATATTGTAAAATGTTCTTTTCAGTTTTTTTTTCCAAGTAGCTATCCAATCTATTCCTGCAATTGCTGATGCGTTGTGTCATCATCAGTGGGAACATACTAAGTGAAAATGTCTAGGAAATGGAAAAAAAATACGAAAAAAAACGTGTTTGTGCTAGAGCTTGTCTGTTTGGCAGTCTGTCAATTAATTCTTCCACCACACAGCAGTGGATATCAGAGACTGGGGCCTAAAAAGCCATCAAAATGTTGTACTGAACCGGAAGTCCCTTTAATGTGTCAGATGTCTTTATTCCAGACTTTAATTTTTCCACAAAAGCTATTTATTTATTGGCTAATGTTTATGTTTTTAAGTATCCTCTAGGGGTGGACATACATTGACCTCTTTGAACTTTACCATATATATATATATTATGTATACTAGTGGTGTTCTTGAGCGCAATGGTGAGCCTGCCTTGCTAGGTTGCATAAAACTCTAATATTGTTATATGATGTATTTTACCTGAAGTAGTTTTTATTTCATGCACTGATAGTGAGTGCTTTTTATTAATATTTGTATCATCAACATTTATTATAACCTTGTCAGCAATTACCCGTTCTTGCCTGTTAAACCTAGCATGACTCCTCCTTCGTTCCGCTGAGTTGGCTTGTCAAAGTGTGTCGTCGCGCTGCTTCACTAATCTAACACTAACTGTGCCACGTGCTTCTTGCGTGCACTCTAGCATGACTAAGTATTCATTGTGTTAATACTTTCATGGGTTCCTGGAATGGAATGAACAGTGGGAGTATCTGTAAGAGGGACATGTGAACATCTCATGGAATGTCTCACGATCCCATGGGATGCCCAATGGCCAATCCCAGTCCCATGAGACTTTGGGATGGGATGAACAGTAGAGCACACATGCATCTATAAGCGAGACAGGTGGACATCCCCTGGAATGTCCCACTGTCACATGAGATTCTGTGATGAGATGGACACTTTACGGCATTTCTGGACATCTATGAACAAATTTGGAGCCTTTGCTTTCTTACCAAATTGGAGAAGCCTACTGCATTTCACTTTAATTTAACTTAACATTATCAAATTTGTGTGATAGCATGTCAGTGTTATGCATAATCTTAAAAACACTGTACCACATCCTGTTGTCTATTTTAAGAATGGCTGGACCATTCTGAGGTACAGAGCTCAAAAATATCTAATCTTACATTCTTTAAAAAATAGTTTGCATGATCAGGAGGAATTATACAAATGTGTCCAAATGGGTTGTGTCACCCACCACCGTTAAGTTGTACTGTCAAGTACTACCTAAAACAGTTGTAAGAAGAACAGTCCAGAAGCAGCTTAGTTGAGGACCAAATTGTTTCATGACTAAATCTGTGCAATTAATAGCATAAAACGTTGTACAAGCTAGTCTTACTCTTCCAATAAATGTTAAATTTTACAATAAAATAGTTATAGATAGCACATAAAACTGCTAAAATCAGATCTTTAAATTGTATTTAGTTACCGTAATCATTTTGACTGAGTAAGTCTAAGAAAGCAATCCAATTGTAATCTATCTACCTATCACCAATATGAATACAATTATATTAAACTTAACATGCTGACTACAGTTGCACAAAAACATGATTAAAAGATCTATTTTGGTTAATACAGCTAGTAGCAATCATCAAGTTTGATCGTGCTGCCATAGCTGAGTGTCATAACTAACCTTACTACTTACTTTTTTAGCTTGTGATTGTGTAATAACGCTGTCATTTTGTCAGTGTTTGTTATTGAGTCTGTGGTTGCTTATATCATTGTGTTTTTATATTTCCTTTTATTTTAATTTTGATTAATTGGTTGGTGAATTTACTTCCTTGAACCTTGTCATAGTGGATTCTTTTCCTTTTCTTCCCCCTTTTTCCTCCATTGCAGTAAATGTACAAGCTGTTATTATTTTGAAGCATTATTAGTCTCTACACTTTTTTTTATTAAATGGAGCTTGACCTACTATTAATCATTAACGACACTGTACCAACTTCATTCTTATGGGTATTCATCGTCCGGCCACGCCCTTGCAATGTCTAAACATCAATTTGGTGCGAGTAGGACTGTGAGGGAACACCGACTTACTTGAGAGTACAGCAACAGCGATGTCACGTTCTACAGTTAGCTTCAATGTAGAACTATGCTGCGAGTCCATCGAACCTTCTCAAACTATCTCCGTATCGTTTCCGTCTCTTCCTGATCAATTTGACGAGATCAAGGACGAGGTAGAAGAGAAGTGTTCCATTCCTTCTTTCGTGCAAACTATATGGATTCAAGGGAACAGAATAGAACCATCTCCTAGTAACACGCCAGCTTCATTCTATCTCCAGAGTGGAGACATGTTGAAAATTACTTACCCTACTAAGTGTGACTGTAAGTCGGTGAAGAAAACTGTTCGGTGGTTATCTGAGTGTATGGACATTGTAAACAAAATGAAGAAGTCTGAAAAACGGGAAGATGTGATTGCTCTGTATGAAGAAAATGAGGCAACTCTGAACGATTATTTACAAATGCTTGTATTAAAAGAGTATCTTTTCGTATCTGGTGGTGGCTCTAACGAGAAGATGAATGCGTGTTACTTTGACCACTTAGATGGAGTTGTTATACTGGTTAGACTTCACAAAGAAATGAGCTTATTACGAAGAAAGGACTTGAGTGCAGAACTTAGTATTCTTTGCAGATATCTAGAATCTTGTTATTGCGAGGCATTAGGAACTTTTGCTTCTGATACTGAGCTCCGAAGGCGTGTCACCGATTGTGGAGGACTAGAAAGATGCTTAGCAACTTTCATGGCCTATCCTGTGGATGATTTGAAACATGCTCATATGTTTGATTCAGGATTATTTGCAGTCTGCAAGTGAGTCAAAAAGTAGCATTATTTGTTTGGCACAAGCTTTCAAAGTTATGAACACTTTATCACTTTATGTTTGCGCTAGTGTGCAACTTCATTAAAAAACCTAGGCCATTGTTGTTGTTTTTATTATTGTAGACACTGTGTACAGTAGGTACATGTTGAATACGGTTAATTTGAGAGCTTATTAGGTAAATATTAAGTATTAATATTTATAATAGTCGTACATTTTTCTTAATTTTAAAGTGGTACATGTAAAAAAAATTCTACCGTTCAGTCTTGCAGATATTCCTGAAAACCAAGTTTATCTTTCTCAAAAAAATGACTTACTTGGTCAAATTCTGTCTGCTATTGGATCAGGTTATCAATTCAAGAAGCAGAATAGTCTTACTGCAGTGGCACTTCTGGTAAATTTGGTGCAATCCAAAGAGGCACATCAGTACATTTTAAAAGAGGAGTTGGTCAACCAAGTTATTAATGATGTTACATCAGTCAGAAATCGGTCTGGTATGGCTAATAGTGAGATGCATGAAACACACTTAAAGTGAGTCATCATAGTGTGTTATTGTTGTTTTATTACTTTGTCAATTTCATACTTTTAGTCTGAATAAATAATTTCATTCAGACGTAGTCATTATTATTTTGAATTTTGTTATTATTGGCGAGCGAGCATAGCGAGCGAGACACTTACAGGGGTAACACAATTGAAAATCGGGGATGTTTGTTTATTTATATATATGTTTGGACGTATATATGTCATTTTGTACTTTGACCCTCCGTATTTTTGTGTTCGCTCCGCATTCAACCCCGTCCCATACTTCACTAAACAGAATCCTCCGGTTTAGCGACCATTACCCATATCACCTTAGAAATTGAATTGTTTACTGCTTTGAATTGTTTTGCGGGTGCAGTTAAAACGCAAAAACTTATGGGAGCTCCATTTCTATTCGAGTTAGTCACTATTTGTCACAGTTATAAGCCCTACTCAACAGCATTTACTTGTAAATTCATTGTCCACTAGACGAACCACGAAGGTAAGTCTTGCGTATAGGCATATGAAAAACATGCTACCTAAAAGGGAAACAAAACTGAGGCTACATGCCTGGATGACTAATTTAACCACAACTACATTTTTTAAGTGGTTATGACATCACTGCCCAGTAAAAAAAAAAAATGCAGCTGGTTTTATCATGGCAGTCAGCAGAGTCCTTAGAAAAAGAAGTAGGCCTTACTACAAAGAACCATCTTTGGCAGACATTTATGTAATTGACTTCAAGAGAGCTAAGCAGCATACTGAAGAAGAAGATACTAATATATCTACGGCCATTGCTAAACATGCAGTTGGGGAATCTTCAGAAAATTGTTCTCCTTCACATTTCTCTGGACCCTTAGAGATTTATCAAGAATTAGGGAATAAAATCAAAAAAGCATTAAACGGATCGAGAAAGGATTCTCCAGTTGTTCGAATAAGTGTGTCCTTCAAACAGCTAGCGTTTAATAGTGATTTGGAGATGTTAGGCACAAAGAAGCAAAAAATTCGTGGAGTGCAACATTACAAAATAAAACAATATCAAGACCTAGACTGTCTTCTCGGTCAAAACTGGCATTATAGAGGTCTAAATAGTAGTGGAGACTTTGGCTATGTAATTCTTAATACTGTTGATTTTTATATTTATACTGCACACACTTTAACAGAATATTTTCCTTCACCATCCTTTATACCACAAAAAAGCACACGTCACATGGGACATATTTTAATTTTTTGTTTCATTAGGGGTGATGGTACACCTAGCATGTTTGGGAAGGACAAGAATATATTTTTAACTAGTCATTAATAAGTTTTGTCAACATCATGAAATATTATACAATTATGAACAAAAGTTTACAGTGATTGAGCAAATATGACGTAAGTATAACACTTAGCTAGTACAAAAAAAAAGAATACCAATAAACATGATCACGGTGATTAGTACTTCTGAAATAATCCTTTGTTATGTGATCATTTAATGTTTCCAAACTTTGCTGAGAGAATGGAGACAAGGATCCATAAATTTCCAGAAATTCTGGTACATGGCTTACAAAATAGCTGTACAATAATATTGAAAATTAGTCACAGAGGCCATATACAGGTCACAGATAGCTATTCTAAAATATTCAAGAAAACTTACTTGCTCACTTGCAAGGATACCATTGTTACCGCCTAGCAGGAACAGGCACCACCACCACCAAAGCTATTGAACACTCGCTAGCACCTCTTAGCACCTACTCAATATTGCTCGCTAGTTAACTACCCGCAACAAAAACCGTTAATGGCACCACTTAACCAGTGTGGAAACCCAATGAATTAGGTATTGGTTGACAGAGCAGAACTCATGGGTCTCTAATCCGACCGTAACTTTTTGATATATATTAAGTGAAAAACAATAAAGAAATTTTAAACGGAGTAAACAAAAACACAATAGAAAAATGTATGGTGACTACGGCAGGGTCGATCAACTTTCTGCCGAGATGGCGGATGGTTGCGGGCGTCCCTATAGCTTCCCACTTGTCCAGGAGCACACTGAGGTATTGAAGAATGTTAGGAGAACCGTAGCCAGTGAATATTTCGTTCTGTATTGAGTACAACAAGAGAAAACCTCTATAAGATAGTAAGATTGACATTGTAATGTATTGGAACTTAACAGGATGTACGTTTTTGGGGGTGTGTACTTTTAGAAACATTTGTATTACTAATGTCCAACATTTTTTGACATGCCATTTCTATTCGAGTTAGTCACTATTTGTCACAGTTATAAGCCCTACTCAACAGCATTTACTTGTAAATTCATTGTCCACTAGACGAACCACGAAGGTAAGTCTTGCGTATAGGTATGTTCAGTTGTGTGAAAGTATTGTGCGTTACAAATACTATTAAGAATGTCACGAAGAAAACTTTAAATAACGTGACTTGATTTTGTTGCTGCTTCTTTTTCAATTCAAACAGTTGCGGGGAGCGGTTACTATGGCATTGGAACCCCTTTACGGCATACGTAATTTAAAAACTTGACTTTATTTTAGTAGCTTGAGTGTTACTTGTTAAAATCAATCATTTAACAATAGTGTAGTTTAAGGCTCGCTCGCCATTTGTGCTCAAGCACACCACTAGTTATACTGTAATATTATAATATATACATATGTGAGTTAGGGTCTGAGGATGAAATAAGTCGCATGCTTGCTTTAAACATATTGTCATTTGTAGTATTTTACCTTTCATACACTGCTCAGAATAATGCTCAGTCGATTGAGTGATTGTGTGACATCATAATGTGTCCCACCGAATTTTTGTGATTATGTAAAAAATTGATAAATACATCTTGCCAACATAATACAATGTCTCAGTTAGTCATCTCATCTGCATTGGTACTTTCCCATCTCACTCCTTGGCTTTAAGTAAATTGGACTTAAATATCATAATTATTTTTAGTTGTTATTGGGCATCAGATAGCTAGCATTGTCAGCTAGATTGCTGTCTGCTATTTCAGTGAATGTGAGAAAAATTATTTTTTGCATACAAATGCTGTATTTATAGTGTCTACATGTACCGTCAGCATATTAGCATTATGTAATGGCTCAACTAATCATCCCAAGGATTTGAAGACAGCAACATATTTTCATGATCGTAGGAAAAGACAATACAAATATCTTAACTATGTAGTTATTACTTTTATTTACACATGTAATTAAGACTTAATCTACAGTGCTGATTAATACAAGTTGGTATTGTATACACTCAGCGTGCACACCCGAGATAGTTCTAGTAGTAGTTTTGTCTGTTTGTCTGTCTTTTTGTCTGTCATGCCCTGATTTTGGAGATTATTATTATTATTGTTATAATATTATATGAAGGTATTACACTGGGATAATGCTGTCACAATTGGTACTAGGCTCACCATTCGGTCTTCAAAGTTTCTGCCATTCAACGATTTTGAAAATGATAACACTTTTAGTAGACATTCTAAAAGTGGATTCTAACAGGATTGGTAGATTTGAAAAACGTGCAGGGATTACTTGGGGTTCGTTCTTACCACTAGTATACATGTATGAGCCAAAACCAAACTTTTCAGAATTTTCCGAAAATTCAAAAGATATCTCTCAACTTCATCATCTGTCTTTGGATTTCATACTATACACGCTTGAGAGCACTTTATGGCGCAAAGACCATGTGGATGTATTAATCAAGGAGCAGTTACTGGATTATGTGATAATGTTGCCATGGTTTGTTCCTCCTCAATCTAAACATCGATCTATAGCTGTAGTACATGAAGTTACAAAATTTTGTCAGATCCAACCTCCTTCACTTCTAACAATCTGTAAAGGAAAGCTCTCTAAGGAGACATTGGGTTTGCAAAAAATTCTTCATATAAAATCTGTCATAATGCTCACTGAGATGTTTAATACATTCTAAGTTGCTATTTTTTATAGAGTGTTATTTCTTTGTTTTTAGAATGTCGTAAATTCCTAGAATCAATATCTGTTTGCTACATTTTCTTTGATTTTTAAATTAAATTTTAATTTATATTATTTTAACATTGAACTATTTAAGTTAAATTTTAGAATTGATGAAAACATCACAGAAGCTACACAATGATTTATAGCTAATGAATCTGGTAATGAGTAAAAAATGTGCATTCCCACTTTATGGTAAAAACCTTGTAAAATATGTGTGTTGGTATATTAGTTAATGACTCATTACTTTTTCTAGTTAATTCACTTCCCAGTGTGGTAATGTGCTACATGTCTGTCTGGCATGTGAGATAGATGTGCTAAAAGCCCCTATGCATATTTTAAGATTCGGCCAAGTGCCACAGTCTGGTATTCTCTCTTCTCGTCTAAAGGTGAAATATCTAGAAACTTGTTTACTGGGTTGTCTGAATATCTTCAGGCTGGTATTAGTTTAATGTTTTTATGAGAGCCACTTTTCTATAGCTACCAGTAAAGGTTACATTTGGAGTATTGCAAGTCCAGGTACAGAGGTTTACTGATGCCAACCAAATATATTGCAAAAGCCGTGTCTATCTCAATTTTCAAAAGAAGGCTTAAACTTTTCATAAAATTTTAACTTTTCTCATTTGTTCTCACTTCTACTTATTGTCTGAGGCTCTGTTTTATTGATTTTTCCTCTGACGTGGCTGAGTGATTAAGTAGGTATTTTTTTTGTGTCTTTGCCTCTTACGAGAAAAGTGTGCAAGTTATTAGGGATGGCAAGCTTTATATTAAGTTAATTTGACTAAGAACAGCTAACCCCTTGGAGACTACACAAGCTCAGTACTATTCTATGTATATTTTAAGTTAATGTAAGGGGAGTGAGAGTAAGTCAACAATCCCTCACCCCACTCCAAGAGGTGTGCCACCACACTGTGTCCAAGTCCAATATTGTAGCTTAGATAGAACCTACCGCTTGATACATAGCTGCTACTGTATTTTTAATCTGTTTGTTTCGTTGTTGTTTTCCCCGTTAAAATTCTGTATCACTCCTAGGATCGGGGTGGGGTAGAATTTACATTGATGTCATAGCCCCGCGAGCATTTTTTTTTCTTTACTGAGCGGTCGGTAAAGGGTCTGGCTCGCGAGACTGTGTTCTATCTATAGGCTGTATCATCACGCCTCATATTCGTTCATGTTCGTACAATATTCATTGCTATTGCATACAACAAATTCATATCCCCATTATTATGATCTTAAAAGGAAGTAGGAGGGCGTGGTATTTTAGCAGTTGTCTACACAATGGCTGTGCGACGATCAGGTGGATTGTCCAGAAATTTTAGTAATGACCCTCAGTTGCAGCAGTATATTTTGAATAAAGTTGTACCTACAGGGAAGACTCTAGGGGTTGGATCGTACGGCTCTGTAGTAGAAGTAAGTCAGCCTAGATTGTGTAGCTATCTCTTCATGTAGCAAGTTAGATAAATACATATTGCTGGGATTCTGGAATGCGGAACCGAACGGCGACCGAACGTTCCGAACATGTAATCCCATCTAGCTAACAAGCTAAGATATGGCTACAACAATTTACCTTTCTTCCTCTTGGAAAAATCAACTTGACGAAAGTGAGCACTAACAATCTTGGAGGAGATACCCAATTTCTACTAGCTGGTGTAATGCAGCTATTGCATCAATTGTATAGGATGAAAATGCCCCTCCATAAAAGTTTTTCCTTAGTTGTAACAAGCAACAATAATTTAATGTGGAGCAATTTCTATAATTACATATGTCAAGAATATGAAATTGAAAGCTAGATTGAAATGTTTTGAGGAGACAATGGCCCTCTCTGCCTCTATGTTTGAGTACTACATTTGAGATATTCAGCGGGAAAGTTGCCTGTAACAATAGCTATATAGCTAACACAGATTTAATTTTGGTTTGTCTTTATTGAGAGGGAAATGACTTCAGTTTTAGTGGATTAGCTTGTGAACTACAACTAAATCAAAATGTCCAACCATTATAGTGCAAATTTTGCTTCATTTCACTTTGATAATTCCTATTAGTTACATAAGCCACTGTTGAAGGATCTTTTCAGCTTCAGAGCATGTAATAATTACCTACAATTGTACATTGTACAATTAATTGTACTTGATTTTTATAGCTACACATCTCTGTCAACAAGCCAGCTGTGACATGAAATACTCACATGGATCATGGACAAGCTAACAGAACCTTTCGCTGCTGTTCCATTTCATTCCATGTTTTAGAACATAGCTAATAATAGTTTTATATTGTTACAGAGGAACTTTAAACTGCTTAGATCCTTCAGAGAGGGACACTATAAACTTAGTGTACACTTAGTGTCCCTCCAATTGCACTTAGTGTCCCTCTGATTCAATTGTTAGGAGCAATCACTACATTCTAAATCAGTTAAGCACTGCACAGTCATTGTGAACCAGAATCAGATCTCTTTACCTCCTCCATTTTAAATTTCTCGTTACGGTACTGACAACCAGGCCAAGGATGGATTCATTAAATGATAAATATCTGTCCATGTCTCTCTCTAGGAATTTGAATTCAGTTGTCAGGTTCTCTTTAACTAGTTGGCGAGTGAGCGAAGTGAGTTGGCGAGTGAGTGAAGTGAGTTGGCGAGTGAGTGAAGTGAGACACTATCAGAGGTAACACAAATGAGAATAGGGGATATTTGTTTTTTATATACTTGTGAATGTACATATGTCATTTTGTACTTTGACCCTTGCATTTTTGTGTTCGTTTTGTGGTACACCCCTTCCCATATCTCAACTAAACAGAATCTTTCAGTTTAGCGATCCCGTATCATTCAAGGAAATTTAATTGTTTACTCCTTTGTATCAGGGTTGTTTCTAAATGCCAAAAGATGCACTTAGTCTTAAAACTTACTGTTAGACTCAAAACTGTGCAGTAATTCTTTAGAACTTCCTTTTTTTTTTCAAGGCGCAAAATGTTATGAGTAAAGATTACTATGATATTGAGACCCTTTACCAGACGTAATTTTTGAGACCCTTTACCAGACGTAATTTTTTTAAACTCAGCCGTTTATAGTAGCTATGAGTGCTTGTCAAATGCTACTGGTAACTCAGACAGTCAGAATGTATTAGAGACCATATTATACAGAAAATAAAGTATGGTCACAACGGCTACCTACTTATACTTTTAGAAAATGGACTGATAAATTCTATTCTTATTGAAGTATTTCGTTTGTGCACAGGTTTGCTCGCCATTTTTATACGCTTGTGTGTCAGTAATGACGACTATCACTGTGACCTACAGTGTATGTATTCATGAATAATACATGAGCTTTTATGGTTTGGTAAAGTATCAGCATCTCATCATAGGTAAAGTGTCGTCACATTCAGTAGAAAGTGGTTAAGGCGGTAGGTTTCAAAAAGGAAGGAGAAAATAGGAAAGAGAACGTAAAAGGAATTAATTGTAACTGAAAAGCATGTGGAATCGGCGGGGTAAGGCGGCGTAGGCTTAAAATGGAATGGAAAAGAAGGCAAAAAGGCAAGCGATAAAACTAAAAAGCTGATGGAATCGACGAGAAAAGGCGGGGATTAGTTTCCAAAAGGAAGGCGAAAATACGAAAAAACAAGTTTCGCAAATCTTAAGTTCACAGTCATGATAGCAGGACAGAAATTCAGAAGCAGCAGAGAGAGAAAAAGGAAAGTGGGATGACTGAAGAAGAAAGAGCTGAAGAAAAGAGAGGTGGGGAAAAAGAAAAGCTCAGATAGTTCAGAAAAAGAGAGCAGGAGAGGGAAACATATGTAACCTTAACTAAAAGTATAGGATGATAACTGAGCAAGATAACTTGTGCTACTGCATTGTCACTTTCCAATACATCAAGCACCTCTGTGTGGCGGGATCCTTGCTATAGTTTGTAATATTGTCTTGGCAACTCAGTGAATTCTCCTTCTGGTGTCTCCTTTGTGGACATGAATTGCTCCTTTATTGTAGTATAGTCACATTCTACTTAATATTGACATAGAGGCGGACTGCATGTCAATATTAAGTAGAATGTGACTATACTACAATAAAGGAGCAATTCATGTCAACAAAGGAGACATCACGCCTGGCAGCACTTAGAAAACACCTACTGGGGGATACTGCTGCGTCTTATTCCCAAGAAATATAGTTTTGAAAATACCTTAGGTATTAATTTTTTACTGCCTTTTTGAAGCTCTGACAAATTTGGACGCTACAGCCTGGTGCCTTATTTGAGTAGTTTCTAAATCCCGTAAATTTCTGTGGTACCGCACTCAAACTTTTTTAGAACCAAAGGATATGCTAAAACAGTACTACAGTGATAGAACTGAACTAACGAGTATACAGAATATTGTCCACTCATCTTGCCCCAGTGAACCTTGAACCAAGGTGTCATTAACAATGAGAATGCAGAAAGAGTATAGCGCATATGAGTGTGTTTAAAATCATGCCTCTCTTAGTTCTTTTTTTATACTTCCTCCATGTAGCTTTGGTGAGTGTGCTGTATTTGTGATAGAGGATTATGTCGTAGTGCTTGGTGTTCTTGTCTAGTCTGGCGTAGCCTGACCCTTTACCAAACCATTATGCCAGTATGCGTTCTTGTCCTGAACGTAAGGCAAAATAGGTGACACACATATAGAAATAGTGTCAACTAATGCTCGTGCACAGTGTTCTCCGAGCAAGACTTTCTCCCACTATAATTCTTCCGCATCCTCAGCTCAAAATCTGAGGTTACAATATTCTATATATACTTGTTAGCTAGTTACTGCAGTTCCATCACTGTAATACAATTTTAGCACTTTCTGTTCTAAAAAAAGTTAGAGTGCGGTACCATGGAAATCTGCAGGAACTAATATATATTATTTTTTCTGTTATTATTGAACCAACGATTCAGCATCTGATGCACATTCTTCAGGTTACAAATGAAATGAGTAGTGAATACACGAGGTCCTTAGTAACCTTCATATTAATTTTAATGATAGAATATGCATTGAAACTAGTGTGACTTGATATGGGCAGTAGTTTTAAATCCTTTCTCAGAGGTTCTTTTGTAAAAGGTATTATTTGCTTGATTTAATAATGTTTGTGATAGAGTTAGTGAAATTTGAATTAAAAATACATCAATAAATTGATGAATGTCTTACTGTGGCTTTCTGAATGGTCTCCTGATGAGAATTTATCTTGAAGAAATCCTGTTTCTGGAAAAGTAATAATCTCAATTGCCTTCTAGTGTGTACTGGTAACTTGCTATTTCTGCACCACAATTTTACTGTGTAAATATATATATATATAGAGAGAGAGAAAGTGAGAGAGGGATACCAACAATTCCGGCATTCATGAAAATAGATTGTCTGTTTTTCTCTTTACTACTTTAAGTGTATTTACTCTCGCAGCTAAGGTACTACCTGCAACCATTTTTTCTTCAACTCTGGTGGTGCTGGAGATGCAATTTTCTGTAGATATAAAATAACCTTTCCAGAATAGGGAGATAACAATTTGATGCTACAAGCATCAAGCATTCATCTATCATTTAGCTGAGACCTTTTGTCCCAGACAAGATAGGTTACCATATAAGTAGTAAGTGTACGCTATTCTCAATTTTTTAGTAGGTGTGGCCTTTGGTCACTTGATGACAAATACATTCATTTTGAGCAAGTTGGGGCTGAGAAATTGGTCACTGGTTGGAGATAAGATGTGTTTGCTTCTTAGAGGGTAAAACACACTATTTGTGTTGTAGTTGCAATTGGGAGCACGCAATTTGGTCACTCCACAGAGGTCAGTACCTTCTTGGAGAGGTCATTAATAGAAATTTTACTGTGTATATATAGAGAGAGAGAGAAAGTGAGAGAGGCATACCAACAATTCTGGCATTCATGAAAATAGATTGTCTATTTTCTCTTTACTACTTTAAGTGTATTTACTCTCACAGCTATGGTACTACCTTCAGCCTTTTTTTTTTTTTGCTCTGTGACTATATCCATTCCTTGAAATTGCAGGTAGAATACAACAAGGTCTCCTGTGCAGCAAAATGTTTGCATGATCTTTTGTTGGACCCTTTGAATGAGGGACTTCGAAATACTACTGAAAAATATCGCAGAGAATGTCAACTCATGGCAGGTCTTAGACATCCTAACATAACACAGTTCCTTGGTTTGTGTTTTCTTGAGGGATCTGAACTACCTCTACTGGTGATGGAAAAGCTAGAAATGAGTGTGGATGACCTTTTGGAGTGTTCCCCCAACATTCCGCTTCCATTGAAGGTCGCCATTCTCACCGACACATGCAGTGGACTAGTGTACCTTCATGGTAGGCCATCACCAATAGTCCACAGAGACCTAACAGCAAGAAATGTTCTACTCACCTCATCTCTGACAGCCAAGATCACAGACATGGGGAATTCTCGTATCCTGGATCTGAGGCCAGCTCAACTAGCTCAAACCATGTCTAAACTTCCTGGCACCTTAGTGTATATGCCACCTGAGGCACTTACTGAGACTCACAGATATGGATCATCTCTAGACATGTTCTCATTCGGACATCTTGCTCTATATGTGTTGACACAGGTATATGTACTTCATATTCGGGCGAGAGTTAAGATTGACACTGTTATTGTATGGAATGTTTATATGTATATTTAATTAAACATAACGTGTATCAATGTTTAATATAAATGTATATAACATTGTTTATAATATTAAAAGTACAAAATTATTATTATGATAGATGTTTCCTCAAGATTTGCTTTCAGCGACACAAGAAGATCCACTCAATCCTGGTCGAGTTATTGGTCGCACTGAAGTAGAGCGTCGTGAGGTGTACATGAAGAAGTTGGAGAATCAGTTATTGGAATCTCATCCTATTCTAGTAGAGATGGTGACTAATTGCCTGCACAATACTCCTCCAACAAGACCTACTGCTGAGCAAATACTGGAAATACTACTGCCAATGAAGAAAGAGATGAATCTAGTTTATGGTGGAACATTACTAAATGTGTCTCATGTACTTCACGTTAAAGAATTGAAAGAAAGAATCAAAGAATTTGAGGCAAGTGTTTGTTTATTCTTACAGATGTGCTTGATGTATACAATTAAATTTCCATGCACAAAGCACCATTAAAAAAAAAAAGTCAACTGGCAATTGCATATAAAGTATTGTGTAAGCCTTATTCCTCGGGTGGCAATAAACAGGAATTATAATTGTTGTATTCAACTTTCCTAGTCAGATTCTTAAACAAACTGTAAATTTTTTTTGCATAGTTGCCGACCAGTCCCAAAATTCATAATTTTAATTATTGGACATGTCGGTGGGTGTCGTTTCTCCATGTTTTTTTGCTCTCGAAATGCTAAGTATATATTCTTGAACTGTTGGGTAATTGGCGAGCGAGCGAGACAGTATTAGGGGTGGATAATGCAAAATCGGGTATATGTTATATATATGTGTGTATGGATGGTACGTATGCCCCTTAAATGCGCGCGCGGATTCTTTTTTTTCTCCTAAAAACACGGCTTTTTAGGCTTGACCCCAGTTACGTTTGATACTACAGCATTTTAAGCAAGTCTTGCTTTAAACTTAGGCTCAAAATTGTGAGAGAATTCCACCGAAAATGCTTGTTTTTCAAGTCACAAAAAGTTGCTGCGACCGGTTACTATGGCATTGATGACCCTTTACCAGTCATAATTCAAAACTTCGCCTTTTTCGGTGGAGCTGCAAAGTGCCAGTTGTTGGTTGTCAAGAGCCACTGGTAGTCAAAAGTCACTTGGAGTAAGCATGTAATTCCATATTTTGTTAGCTAAATATTACAAAAACAACTCTGGCCTTTCCTTCTTCTTTTTTTGTAGCCCAGAGCTTGTTGTCAAGAGTGACTGGTAAATTCAGACAGTCACAATGACTCTACAGACACCACCACTGCTCAGGTAAGAAAGTAATTTTGTATTTGTTTGCTAAAATTAATGGTCTACTGCAATTGTACAGTTTTACATGAACTAAGCTAAAATATAAATTAAGCAACAACAATACAGTAGTTTTATGTTACCTAACTAGGCAGGCTCGCTTGCCATTTGTGCACAAGCACACCACTAGTCTAACATAATGTTGTTTGTGACTCACACTTGTAAAAATAACAACCCATAATTCTAAAATGTTGTGGCTTTTAAACTGAACATCTGATAATCATAGTGACACTCTTTCATAAACCACAATATTAAATTAAGTGAAATGAAAAGAAATACATTTGATTTGGAGAATGACATTCTGTTATCGCATAAAACTTTCAAATGTTCTATCTGATAGCAGTCCATTCATTGCACCTTGTGTTTCAGCAGAAACTTGAAGAAGATTTAACAGCAGCAAATTCAAGGCTGGAAAATGAAAAAAAGAATTTAATTGCTACACACTCAAGTATTCTTGAAGAAAAGGAGCAAATGGAAATGGAAATCAACCATATACAGGATGAAAACAACCAACTAAAGAGAGAAAAAAATCAACTGAAGGCTGATAAAGATGAGCTGAATTCCTCAAACCAACAAATAGCTGCTGAGAAAATTCAATTAGAGTCTCTTCATCAACAAGAAAAGCGCATTCTCCAATTGGAAGTGGAACGACTTCCCCAAAATCTACAAAAATATGCAATATCAGATAATGCATCATTCAAGCATATATCTAAAGTGAGTGTGTTTTTAGTGTTACAAGTTCTTATACTTCAATTTATAACAATTTTTACTCATATTAATATTGATAGTAATACATATTTCTGTATTCAAATGTTTATCCTGATATTTGAACAAAAAGAATATGATATTCTTACTGCGTAGTGGTCTCAAGCTATTTATAGGTAGCTAATGCCCCATTCTTGTACAAAATTTTAGAATAGTCTCTAAGAGATCTTCACCATTATTGTTATTGCTGTTAGTTGCAACACTAATATTAATACATGAATTAATTTCTTTAGCTGAGAATGACTAATTTTTAAGAATGTACACTTTCGTTTTATTTCAGTACAACTTTATAAAATGTATTTATCAAGCAATTATTGTTATTTAGATATTCCCACTTCATCTAGACTGGAGGCGTGGTCCTGACATGCCAGTGGCTATGAGTGAATACATCCAATCAGTAGAGATAAATGATACAGTGTATGTTGGAGGAGGAGAAACTGGCAGAGGTAAGGATGCCTACAAAGTGATGACTTACAACACACAGTCCTGCCAGTGGCACACTCTACGTCGATACAGTACCATGGGGTTTGCTATGACTACCATCAACAACAATCTTGTTCTTGTGGGAGGAAGAAATAGAGATGGCTCTGATAGTAGTGAGCTAGGAGAGTGGCAGCCTGACAGCAGCCAGTGGACACACCCCTTCCCTCCTATGTCTACACATCGCTATTGGCCTTCAGCTACTTCATATAAACATTGGCTGGTGGTGGCTGGTGGTTACCATGGAGGCTGTTTACAAAAAGTTGAGGTACTTGATGTATCCAACATGCAGTGGTCCACTGGACCATCTATACCAACTCCATGGGTAGGGATGAAGACTACTACAATAGAAGATACCTGGTACCTCATGGGGGAAGAGTGTAAGGGTGTGGGTTGGAGTCCTGCTGTCTATAGTGTATCTCTGGAGGCTCTTGTTTCACACTCCTCATCAGACAGTTCCAACATATGGAACAAACTACCTTCACTCAACTGTACACAATCCTGTCCACTCGGTATTGGAGGATCTCTACTGGCAGTCGGTGGTGAAGACATGAAGAGTAAGAAGTCAGTGTCCACCATCCAATGCTATGTCCCTGAGACTAATACCTGGGTCCAGGCTGAACAACTACCACATGCAGTATATGACTGTACCTGTATCACAATATCAGACAAAATCCATGTTATGGGAGGACGGCAGAATGGACATAGTAGACTTAACATATTTCTTTCTTCTAGTAGGAATTAGAATTTACTGTAAAAGCTGTTGCCATGGTTGCTGTTTACATTTTTGAAAATAGTTAGCAGCAACTAATGGAACAATTCTTTCCACCACAACACAACAAAAATATGCACTGCACATATGAGTTCATTGTTTATCTTCATGTATATCTATATGTTAGTTTATGTAAGTTATCATCCATACTTATACAAACCCACTTTCACCTTTTCATTTTTATGTAACCAACTCAGCATTCCTACCTTGTAAAATTATTTAAACCTTTTATCGATTCAATCTTTAATTAACATTCATTATTTGTGTTTATGTTCTTCTTGGTAGTTATAGTTCAACTTAATTAAGTTTTTTTGTTAAGACTAAGACACCCTGCAGACAGTTCTATATGTGGCTGCCCTGCAGTATCTGAGCAAGTCCATTCAATTTGAAATTACATTTAAAACTGTTATCAGAAGAAGTATAGAGTTTCCACACAGCCTTTGTGAAGCAACCTTATCCTTGCTGGGGAAGAAGACTTGATGCTGGTGGCAGCAAACCCTGCTTGGCTTGGATTTCATCATCTCTGCAAGGCAGAATATATGCTAGTGACTTCTGGCTGGGTTGTCATCTTGACCAGACTATGCATCTGTCCTACATTGCTCAATAAATTAGATATTATATATTTCTTAGAGTATTGTTTTGGTTATAAGAATCTAGACTTTCTTAGTTTCAGTTATTCATACAAAAAAAAAGATATTGAAGGCTTGTCCTCTGATAAGGAGCAGAATCAATCCACTCAGAGTTAATAATTTATTTATAGATAAACTATGAATCTTGTATGACCACAGACTAGTAACATATTCTATGCATTGTGATGTATATATCAGAACTTTATGTTTAATCAAAATGTAAGTAAGTTATCATCAAAATACAGATACATTACATACATTATATGCATGCATATAATGTATACATAGGTACATACATACTGGGTACTTCATAGTCAATTATTATGATTGTCGGATTAATTTAGATGTATTGGTAACTATGTAGCTATGTGGCTACTGAACTACTCAGGATGTGGTACTTTCAGAGATTTTGAGTCAGATATATTCATGAATTTTCGGCTATGGGTGAGCCTTCTAGTGAATCTGGCTTGCACAACTGAAAAGATTTGAAGTGAGGCCAACTATATATAGTCAGCTAAAGTGAATGACAAAGATTGTGAATTGGGTTTGGCCATTTAATGAGGTGGAAAAAGAATGAATGAAGTGACAATTTTGAGATGTATTGACAAGTGATTGAGTAGCTAATACATTTTTTCCAAGTAGGCCACTTCACAATCTTTGTCATTCACTTTAGCTGACTATATATAGTTGGCCTCACTTCAAATCTTTTCAGTTGTGCAAGCCAGATTCACTAGAAGGCTCACCCATAGCCGAAAATTCATGAATATATCTGACTCAAAATCTCTGAAAGTACCACATCCTGAGTAGTTCAGTAGCCACATAGCTACATAGTTACCAATTTTCAAAAGAAGGCTTAAACATTTCAAATAATTTTAACTTTTCTCATTTGTTCTCACTTCTACTTATTGTCTGACGCTCTGTTTTATTGATTTTTCCTCTGACGTGGCAGAGCGATTAAGTAGGTTATTTTTTTGTGTGTGTCTGCCTCTTACGAGAAAAGTGTGCAAGTTATTAGGGATGGCAAGCTTTATATTAAGTTAATTTGACTAAGAACAGCTAACCCCTTGGAGACTACACAAGCTCAGTACTATTCTATGTATATTTAAATTAATGTAAGGGGAGTGAGAGTAAGGCAACAATCCCTCACCCCACTCCAAGAGGTATGCCACCACACTGTGTCCAAGTTCAATATTGTAGCTTAGATAGAATCTACTGCTTGATACATAGCTACTGTTACTGATAGCATGCACACTATTGTTAGTGGGGTAAAATTTACGCTGATGTCATAGCCCCTCGAGCATTTTTTTTTCTTTACTGAGCAGTCGGTAAAGGGTCTGGCTCGCGAGACTGTGTCCTATCTAGGCTGTATCATCACGCCTCATATTCGTTCATACAATATTCATTGCTATTGCGTACAACAAATTCATCTCCCCGTTATGATCTTAACAGGAAGTAGGAGGGCGTGGTATTTTAGCAGTTCTCTACACAATGGCTGCGCGACGATCAGGTGGATTGTCCAGAAGTTTTAGTAATGATGCAGCAGTATTTCTTGAATAAAGTTGTGCCTACAGGGAAGACTCTAGGGGTTGGATCGTACGGCTCTGTAGTAGAAGTAAGTCAGCCTAGATTGTGTAGCTATCTCTATTATTATGCTAGCTATTTCATGTAGCAAGTTAGATGATATATATCGCTGGGATTCTGGAATGCGGAACGGAACGGCGACCGAACGTTTCGTTTTGCCGAAATGATTGTGCGCTGCGGACTAGCAGAGTTGACAACTTCTCAAATGGTAGTTCGGGAATTCTAAGCCTTACCCCATTATTTTAAAATAACTTACACACTTTTCTTTTATGAGGCAAAGACACAAAAAAAATACCTACTTAATCGCTCTGCCAGGTCAGAGGAAAAATCAATAAAACAGAGCCTCAGACAATAAGTAGAAGTTTTCAAATGAGAAAAGCTTATATAGCTAACACAGATTTAATTTTGGTTTGTCTTTACTGAGAGGGAATGATTTTAGATTAAGTGGACTAGCTGTAATGGTTGGACATTCTTGTAGTTCACAAGCTATAATATCTGACATCTCTGTCAACAAGCCAGCTGTGATATGAAATACTCACGTGGATCATAGACAAGCTAACAGAACCTTTCGCAGCTGTTCCATTTCATTCCATGTTTTAGAACATGGTTAATATAGTTTTATATTGTTGTTACAGAGAAACTTTAAACTGCTTAGATCCTTCAGCGAGGGGCACTATAAACTTAGTGAGGGAAGGTACACTTAGTGTCCCTCCAATTGCACTTACTGTCCCTCTGATTCCATTGTTTGGAGCAATCACTACATTCTAAATCAGTTAAGCACTGCACAGTCATCGTGAACCAGAATCAGATCTCTTTACCTCCTCCATTTTAAATTTCTCGTTACGGTACTGATAACTAGGCCAAGGATGGATTCATAAAATGATAAATATCTGTCCTTGTCACTCTCTAGGAATTTGAATTCAGTAGTCAGGTTCTCTTTAACTAGTTGGCGAGTGAGCGAAGTGAGTTTGCGAGTGAGCGAAGTGAGTTGGCGAGTGAGTGAAGTGAGACACTATCAGAGGTAACACAAATGAGAATAGGGGATATTTGTTTTTTATATACTTATGGATGTACATAATTATGTCATTTTGTACTTTGACCCTTGCATTTTTGTGTTCGTTTTGTGGTACACCCCTTCCCATATCTCCACTAAACAGAATCTTTCAGTTTAGCGATCCCGTATCATTCAAGGAAATTTAATTGTTTACTCCTTTGTATCAGGTTGTTTCTAAATGCCAAAAGATGTGCTTAAGTCTTAAAACTTACTGTTAGAATCAATACTGTGCAGTAATTCTTTAGAACTTCCTCTTTTTTTTCAAGGCGCAGAATATTATGCGGAAAGATTACTATGATATTGAGATCCTTTACCAGACGTAATTTATTAAAACTCGGCCGTTTATAGTAGCTATGAGTGCTTGTTGTCAAATGCTACTGGTAACTCAGATAGTCAGAATGTGATATAAGAGACTATATTATACAGAAACTAAAGTATGGTCACAACGGCTACCTACTTATACTTTTAGAAATCGACTGATAGATTCTATTCTTATTGAAGTATTTCGTTTGTGCACAGGCTTGGTCACCATTTTTTCTCCTAGTAATACGCTTGTGTGTCAGTGACGACGACTATATGACTGTGTGATACAGTGTGTGTATTCATGAATAATACATGAGCTTTCATGGTTTGGTAAAGTATCAGCATCTCGTGATAGGTAAAGTGTCGTCACATTCAGTAGAAAGTGGTTAAGGCGGTAGGTTTCAAAAAGGAAGGAGAAAATAGGAAAGAGAAGGTAAAAGCAATTAATTGTAACTAAAAAGCATGTGGAATCGGCGGGGTAAGGCGGCGTAGGCTTAAAATGGAATGGAAAAGAAGGCAAAAAGGCGAGCGATTAATTGAAACTAAATAGCGGATGGAATCGACGAGAAAAGGCGGGGATTAGTTTCCAAAAGGAAGGCGAAAATACGAAAAAGAAAACAAAAGTTTCACAAATCACAGTCATGACAGCAGGACAGAAATTCAGAAGCAGGAGAGAGAGAAAAAGGAAAGTGGGATGACTGAAGAAGAAAGAGCTGAAGAAAAGAGAGGTAGGGAAAAAGAAAATCTCAGATAGTTCAGAAAAAGAGAGCAGGAGAGGGAAACATATGTAACCTTAACTAAAGGTATAGGATGATAACTGAGCAAGATAACTTGTGCTACTGGATTGTCACTTTGCAATACATCAAGCACCACTGTGTGGCGGGGTCCTTGCTAGTTTGTAATATTGTCTTGGCAACTCAGTGAATTCTCCTTCTGGTGTCTCCTTTGTGGACATGAATTGCTCCTTTACTGTAGTATAGTCACATTCTACTTAATATTGACATGCAGTCCTCCTTTATGATCTTGTTCAGGCCATGGTATTCTTGTAGGAAAAGGACATAGCCCTTGACTCTTGCCATGATGGCACCGATTATTTGTACTGCTGTCAGAGCACTAGCTGTATTTTATCTCAGATCCTGATTATTCTACATCCCCTTAATCATCAGTCATATTCATGGCTGTAATGTTCACTTCACTAAAACTTTTAGTCTCAAAGCTAGCCATGTACTTACTAGGGTTGACTGGGGCTGTTGGCTGGAGCAGGGCCTTACGATTTGTGCAGCTCCAAGCATGTAATTACATTTAAGTATGTAGTCTTACTTTTAGGTACTCTCTGACACGCATTAATATTTATTAGAACAGAGCGTGACTGTTTGATTGGTCCTTAGCTTCAATCTTAATTCACTTAGAATCACGCCTGGCAGCACTTAGAAAACACTTACTGGTGGATACTGCTGTCTTATTCCCAAGAAATATAGTTTTGAAAATACCTTAGGTATTAATTTTTTACCGCCTTTGTTAAGCTCTGACAAATGTTGACACTACAGCCTAAATCCCACAAATTCTGTAGTACCGCACTCAAACTTTTTAGAATCGAAGGATATGCTACAACTGTCCTACAGTGATAGAACTGAACTAACAAGTATATACAGAATATTGTCCACTCATCTTGCCCCAGTGAACCTTGAGCCAAGGTGTCATTAACATTGAGAATGCAGAAAGATTATAGAGCATATGAGTGTGTTTAAAATGAAGCCTCTCTTAGTTTTGATTTTGTTTATACTTCCTCCATGTAGCTTTGGTGAGTGTGCTGTATTTGGGATAGAGAATTATGTCGTAGTGCTTGGTGTTCTTGTCTAGTCTGGCATAGCCTGACCCTTTACCAAACCATTACGCCAGTATGCGTTCTTGTCCTGAACGTAAGGCAAAATAGGTGACATACATATAGAAATAGTGTCAACTAATGCTCGTGCACAGTGTTCTCCAAGCAAGCCTTTCTCCCACTATAATTCTTCCGCATCCTCAGCTCAAAATCAGAGGTTACAACATTCTATATATACTTGTTAGCTAGTTACTTCAATCACTGTAGTACAATTTTAGCACTTTCTGTTCTAAAAAAAGTTAGAGTGCGGTACCATGGAAATCTGCAGGATTTCAAGGTAAGGCACTCTAACTAATATATATTTTCTGTTATTATTGAACCAACGATTCAGCATCTGATGCACATTCTTCAGGGTTACAAATGAAATGAGTAGTGTACACAAGGTCCTTAGTAACCTTCAGATTAATTTTAATGATAGAATATGCATTGAAACTAGTGTGACTTGATATTGACAGTAGTTCTAAATCCTTTCTCAGAGGTTCTTTTGTAAAAGGTATTATTTGCTTGATTTAATAATGTTTGTGATAGAGTTAGTAAAATTTGAATTAAAAACACATCAATAAATTGATGAATGTCTTACTGTGGCTTTCTGAATGGTCTCCTGATGAGAATTTATCTTGAAGGAATCCTGTTTCTGGAAAAGTATTAATCTCAATTGCCTTCTAGTGTGTACTGGTAACTTGCTATTTCTGCACCACAATTTTACTGTGTATATAATATAGAGTGAGAGAGGGATACCAACAATTCCGGCATTTAAGAAAACAGATTATCTGTTTTCTCTTTACTACTTTAAGTGTATTTACTCTCGCAGCTATATGGCACTACCTTCAACCATTTTTTTTTTGCTCTGTGACTATATCTATTCCTTGAAATTGCAGGTAGAATACAACAAGGTCTCCTGTGCAGCAAAATGTTTGCACGATCTTTTGTTGGACCCTTTGAATGAGGGACTTCGAAATACTACTGAAAAATATCGCAGAGAATGTCAACTCATGGCAGGTCTCCGACATCCTAACATAACACAGTTCCTTGGTCTGTGTTTTCTTGAGAGATCTGCACTACCTCTACTGGTGATGGAAAAGCTAGAAATGAGTGTAGATGACCTTTTGGAGTGTTCCCCCAACATTCCGCTTCCATTGAAGGTTGCCATTCTCACCGACACATGCAGTGGACTAGTGTACCTACATGGTAGGCCTTCACCAATAGTCCACAGAGACCTAACAGCAAGAAATGTTCTACTCACCTCATCTCTGACAGCCAAGATCACAGACATGGGGAATTCTCGTATCCTGGATCTGAGGCCAGTTCGACTAGCTCAAACCATGTCTAAACTTCCTGGCACCTTAGTGTATATGCCACCAGAGGCTCTGACTGAAACTCACAGATATGGGCCATCTCTAGACATGTTCTCATTCGGACATCTTGCTCTATATGTGTTGACACAGGTATGTACTTCATATTTAGGCGACAGTTAAAATTGACACCTATGTTATTGTATGCAATGTCTATGTGTATATTAACAAAAACATAACATGTATATACCAATGTTGATATAGAAATGTATATAACATTGTCTATAATATATAAAAGTACACAATTTTTATTATGATAGATATTTCCTCAAGATTTGCTTTCGGCCACACAAGAAGATCCACTCAATTCTGGTCGAGTAACTGGTCGCACTGAAGTAGAGCGTCGTAAGGTGTACATGAAGAAGTTGGAGAATCAGTTATTGGAATCGCATCCTATTGTAGTAGAGATGGTGACTAATTGCCTGCACAATACTCCTCAAACAAGACCTACTGCTGAGCAACTACTTGAAATACTCCTGCCAATGAAGAAAGAGATGAATCTAGTTTATGGTGGAACATTACTAAATGTGTCTCATGTACTTCACGTTAAAGAATTGAAAGAAAGAATCAAAGAATTTGATGTAAGTATTTGTTTATTCTTAAACTACAGATTTGCCTCCGCTTATACTTCCATATACAAAGCATCGTATTAAAAAAAAGTCAACTGGCAATTGCATATAAAGTATTGTGTAAGCCTTATTCCTCGGGTGGCAATAAACAGGAATTATAATTGTTGTATTCAACTTTCCTAGTCAGATTCTTAAACAAACTGTAAAAACTTGCCGACCAGTCCCAAAATTCATAATTCAAAATTCCAAAATTCATAATTCAAAATTCATAATTTTAATTAGCAGACATTTTGGTGGGTGTCGTTTCTCAATGTTTTTGTTCTGGAAATGCTAACTATCTATTTGTAAGGACACTGATTAGACTATTATCATATCACGTCATACCACGTTATGATCATTACATTATAACTATTAGCTCACGTGTCATCAGGGGAGATGGGGGATGATGATTGTAACCTTCGATCTAAGATCTTACACTATTCTTGATGTGTCAGGTAATCTAACATATGTTGCTTATTTTTATGACTCACACTTGTAAAAATAACAACCCGATTCTAAAATGTTGTGGCTTTTAAACTGAACATCTGATAATCATAGTGACACACTTTCATAAACCACAATATTAAATTAAGTGAAGTGAAAAGAAATACATTTGATTTGGAGAATGACATTCTGTTATCGCATAAAACTTTCAAATGTTCTATCTGATAGCAGTCCATTCATTGCACCTTGTGTTTCAGCAGAAACTTGAAGAAGATTTAACAGAAGCAAATTCAAGGCTGGAAAATGAAAAAAAGAATTTAATTGCTACACACTCAAGTATTCTTGAAGAAAAAGAGCAAATGGAAATGGAAATCAACCATATACACGATGAAAACAACCAACTAAAGAGAGAAAACAATCAACTGAAGGCTGATAAAGATGAGCTGAATTCCTCAAACCAACAATTAGCTGCTGAGAAAATTCAAGTAGAGTCTCTTCATCAACAAGAAAAGCGTGTTCTCCAATTGGAAGTGGAACAACTTCGCAAAGATCTACAAAAATATGCAATATCAGAAGATACATCATTCAAGCATATATCTAAAGTGAGTGTGTTTTCAGTGTTATAAGTTCTTATACTTCAATTTATAGCAATTTTCATATTAATATTGATAGTAATACATATTTCAGTATTCAAATGTTTATCCTGATATAGTGGTCTCAAGCTATTTATAGGTAGCTAACGTCCCACTCTTGTACAAAATTTTAGAATAGTTTCTAAGAGATCTTCATCATTATTGTTAATGCTGTTAGTTGCAACACTAATATTATTACATGAATTAATTTCTTTAGCTGAGAATGACTAATTTTTGATGAATGTATGCTTTTTTATGTACATTTTCTTTTTATACAAAGCTATCTCATTTATTTCAGTATAATTTTATAAAATGTATTTATCAAGCAATTATTGTTATTTAGATATTCCCACTTCAGCTAGACTGGAGGCGTGGTCCTAACATGCCAGTGGCTATGAGTGGATGCATCCAATCAGTAGAGATAAATGATACAGTGTATGTTGGAGGAGGATTTACTGACAAAGGTGAGGATATCTACACAGTGATGACCTACAACACGCAGTCCTGCCAGTGGCACACTCTACCTCCATACAGTACCTGGGGGTTTGCTATGACTACCTTCAACAACAATCTTGTTCTTGTGGGAGGAAGAAATAGAGATGGCTCTGATAGCAGTGAGCTAGGAGAGTGGCAGCCTGGCAGCAACCAGTGGACACGCCCCTTCCCTCCTATGTCTACACTTCGCTCTTGGCCTTCAGCTACTTCATATAAACATTGGCTGGTGGTCGCTGGTGGTTACCATGGTGTTTGTTTACAAACTGTTGAGGTACTGGATGTATCCAACATGCAGTGGTCCACTGGACCATCTATACCAACACCATGGGAGGAGATGAAGTCTGCTACAATAGGAGATGCCTGGTACCTCATGGGAGGGGGAGATGGTATGGCTGTTATCTATAATAATCCTGATGTCTACAGTGTATCGCTGGAGGCTCTTGTTTCACACTCCTCATCAGGCAGTTCCAACATATGGAACAAACTACCTTCACTCAACTGTACAGAATCCTGTCCACTCAACATTGGAGGATCTCTACTGGCAGTTGGTGGTTTGGACATGGAGAGTAAGAAGCCAGTGTCCACCATCCAGCGCTATGTCCCTGAGACTAATACCTGGGTCCAGGCTGAACAACTACCACATGCAGTATATGACTGTACCTGTATCACAATATCAGACAAAATTCATGTTATGGGAGGACGGCAGAATGGACATAGTAGACTTAACATATTTCTTTCTTCTAGTATGAATTAGTATTTACGGTAAAAGCTGTTGCCATGGTTACTGTTTACATTTTTGAAAATAGTTAGCAGCAACTAATGGAACAATTCTTTCCACCACAAGACAACAAAATATGCACTGCACATATGAGTTTATTGTTAATCTTCATGTATATCTATATGTTAGTTTATGTAAGTTTTCATCCATACTTATACAAACCCACTTTCACCTTTTCATTTTTATGTAACCAACTCAGCATTCCTACCTTGTGAAATTATTTAAACCTTTTATCCATATTCAATCTTTAATTAACATTCATTATTTGTATTGATGTTCTTCTTAATAGTTATCGTTCAACTTAATGAAGTTTTTTTGTTAAGACTAAGACACCCTGCAGACAGTTCTATATGTGGCTGCCCTGCAGTATCTGAGCAAGTCCATGCATTATTCAATTTGAAATTACATTTAAAACTGTTATCAGAAGAACCACACAGCCTTTGTGAAGCAACCTTATCCTTGCTGGGGAATAAGACTTGATGCTGGTGGCAGCAAACCCTGCTTGGCTTGGATTTCATCATCTCTGTAAGGCAGAATATATGCTAGTGACCTCTGGCTGGGTTGTCATCTTGACCAGACTATGCATCTGTCCTACATTGCTGCAATAAATTAGCTATTATATATTTCTTAGAGTATTGTTTTGGTTATAGATTCCAGACTTTCTTAGTTTCAGTTATTCATACAAAAAAAAAAGATATTGAAGGCTTGTCCTCTGATGAGGAGCAGAATCAATCCACTCAGATGTTAATAATTTATTTATAGATAAACTCTGAATCTTGTATGACCACGGACTAGTAACATATTCTATGCACTGTGATATATATATCAGAACTTATGTTAAATCAAAATGTAAAGTAGTTATCATCAAAATACAGATATATTATTACATACATTATATGCATGCATATATGTATACATAGCTACATACATGCTGGGTACTTCATAGTCAATTATTATGATTGTCTGATTAATTTAGATGTATTTTCTCTCTTTATATTATATAATTATATACGATTATTAATGTTCACTTGATCAAATAACTATCATTCTACAGCAACTATATAGTATTTATAATGTCCAGTAGACATTCTAAAGTACTACCTATAATAAGTACTGTGTCTTCATTATACAGTTGTAGCTTTAGATATCCATTGCATGCTATACAGCCCTAATGAGGCCAATGACGTCATTGTCCAGATCAAATTCTGTGTAGAACTGACTCATAAATATACACTAATACACCCACCTACTACAGCTTTAATAAACATAACTTTATTAATTAA
>WLWD01006123.1_pt1 | contig 92248 bp, 52 predicted proteins | sample 6712731 | NCBI WGS metagenome assembly WLWD01 (sample SAMN12718690, study PRJNA576275) | sponge metagenome | isolation source: marine sponge | host: Mycale hentscheli | place: New Zealand: South Island, Marlborough, Capsize Point | collected 2014-11-01
AAGGTCTAAATAGTTGTTCAAGTAACTCAAAACAACATTTAATTGTCAGTAATCTCCAAAATGACAGACAGACAGATCGACAGACAGGACGGCTACAATATCCCTCTCGCACACGCAGGCTGAGGGTTAATTACATATCTTGTCTACGTCAAATATATGTGGATACCATTATTTCTCAATGTACTTTACTTTATTCCTCCAAAATACAAAACAAAAAACAAACAAAACAAGAAACAACAAAAAACAACCAACAACAAACAGAAGAATAAATAACCCCCTCCTTCCCCCCACCCAGAAAACAAAACAACAAACAACAACAAACTAACAAAAACAACATCAAAGGCCAGTAAAATGTACCTAACCATGGATAAACCTCTTCTACTCAATATGGACATCTGAAATAGTCCTTCAGGGAAACTCAACATTCCAACAAAAGTGCTTCAGCCCAATCACAAGTCAAATGAGAATGACCACTAGGGGAACTGAGGAGAGGCTGGCCAGTGAGTATCATAACTTCAGAATACGTGTTGGATGGAACACAGGGACAATAAGAATGTTGCCATTTGCATAAATGATCATCTAAATACACAAATATAGATTTAGATATAGAACAGACTTCTCCATAACAATGTGGCTTTCTTTTGCTCATCCAAATGATCATCCTAAACTTCTTAGCCAAAACTTAAAACCTGATACATATATATTATTCATTTGATACAGGAGAATATCACGAGTCTGTTGGCTTAGTATTTACGCGAGTGCCGCAGGCACGAGCGTAAATACCGCCAATCAGACGAGTAATATTCTCGGGTATCCAATGGATAATAAATTTATTAGGTACTGCTCATGGCAATACCTTGGTAACAAGAAATTTACCTAGGGGGACGTAATAACCCAACGTAATAACTATGAACACAGGTGATATGGAAAAATATTGCCCTAAGCCACATCCTGTTTACTTTAATGCATTTTCTATGTGGCAACAGTTATCAGGCTCTGTTCAGTACCTAATAAATGTCACATATATTATCCACAGATAAAAAACCGACCAAAACAAAAAACAAAAAACAAAACAACAACTAACAAACTGTGTCAACTTAGACTTGATTTAGTATAACATTTGATCATGATTGATATTATATCAAGTATATTTCATAGCAGATATGTCGTTCAGTAACATTTTTCATTCTTGTACTTAAAAAAAAAGGCTGATTAAAACTAGGTAGTATAGAACATACTCGCAGCAGACATTACACCATTGACAGAAGTCCTACAGACCACAGTTCAAACACTAATAAAACTTCTTCACTCTGACTTCAGGAAGGGTAAGGTGAAGGAAAGGAAGAGGTGGTGGGAAGGGAGAAGGGGAGAATATTATGAGCAAAGGTTCTTTTCTTGTAGTGTTCTATAAGAACAAGAACTATCTACAAGTCGCCTTATTTTCTTAGCATAGTAATGAGAATCTAATTATTGCACACCACAACTATGGAATTAGGATGTGGCTATGTCTCATATCCAAAACATACATCACCAGCTCATGTAGTCCGGCGTAGACAGACCCTGTACCGAACCGCTATGCTGGGAATGGGTTTGGGGACATGGCCATACCAAATTTGTTCTGCCACACATATATTACGGCGGTCAATTACCGTTAGCAAATTACCGTTAGCAAATTACCAGAATAGAAATTCCTGTGCACATCAGCCACCCTTTCCAAAGCTAGGTTTAGCAATCATAGCTAATTTGTGATAGAAATTCAGGTATAAATGAGGTGGGACACTCACTACTTCCTCATTCCTCCAGAACAAATTTGGTATGGCCATGTCCCCAGACCCTCCGCGCACTTTGCATGCTACGTGGGTCTGGCTATGCCAGACTACTACAGCTCATCAGATTATATTTAGGATACTAACACTTAAAAATTACCTTCCAGTCCTTTGGTTTAAGAAATGTTATTCTCCAGCTGTATAGCAGCACTGTTTGCAAATAAACGCAACTGTTTGCACCCTGCTCACACAGCAATTCAGCATGGTTAGAACATAGAAGATGAGCATATTGGGTCCAAAAAAACCCCTCTGGCAATGCATCCTGAAATACTCCACAAACAATAGCCCAGTCTTGTGCTTCGCCTTATCGAGCTTCCTATACATCGGGAAGTTCAGTGCCAACTAAGTGGAAGAGGTCGAATGGACACTCAGAGTAAGGAACAATAACATTTCTTGCAGATTAAACGTGAGCTCGAGCTTTAATGCTAGCCAGGCCAGACCCTTTACCGAACGCTCGTTTGCGTTAGGTAAAGGAGAACTCTGGCTAAAGGGCTACGGTTGTAAAAGGCGGTATTGTTCGTGACGATGCCAAACCACTTAACCTTTGTTAGGTAAAGTGTCTTTCAACTTACCTATTTTACTGAAAAGGTTGTTGGTACACTCAATTTATTTATTTATTATTATTATTATTATTATTTATTATTATCTCGCCTCTCTCCAAGTCACAGATTATTATTATTATTATTATTATTAGTATTATTAGCTATTATTATTAGCTACAACTACTATTATTTTATTTATTTATTTATTTATTTATTTATTTATTTATTTTTTTAATCAGTTTATATTAATTTATATTTAATAAATATGATGAATAAGTTAATACTATTATTATATTTTATGATTAGTTTATTTGTATAATTAATTTAGCTATTTGCTAAAATATAAATTAAGAACTAAAGAATGAATAAAATGAAATAAAAATAATTTTATGAAAGATAAATAACTAATTAGTAATTGAATAAATAATTGAGACCGTGGGTGCTGTGAGTCAAAAGTCTATGGCTTGTTGAAGGATGTAGGACACCGGCATAGTGATGCAGACAGGAGACCCACGGGCTAGAGACTATCCTTTCCAGCATCTCTAAGTGGCTGTGCAGCGAGGAAACTGTGCCTCTGTCTTGGGAACGATCACCACCTAATCCTTAGTATTTATTTATTGAATAAATAAATAAAAATAAGTTAAAATACATGAGCATAGAAATCAAATGAATAAAAATAAATAAATATTTAAATGAATAAATAAAACAAATAAATGAATAAATAAATAAAATAAATACATAAATACAAGCATAGACAAATAAATAAATAAATAAATAAATATTTAAATGAATACATAAATAAGAGGAACGAGTGAATGAATGAAGAATAAAGATAGACCCACTAAAATTTGATGCTTTGTGTATCAAATATTTAAGGCATAGCTAGTGTTATACTACTGATATATGCACATTTTTGTGTGGTGTATACCACTGGAATAAATGTAATGTTAAAACAGGAGGATTACTGAGTAATACACGAGTGTGTATACGTGTATACTAGAAGTATCAACACTCAAGTATAAGAATGCTATAACTTTGTAATATACATGATGTATTTGCGTGCTATAATTCAAGTATACACACCTGATTATAACAATGCTATAACTTCGTAATACACATGATGTATTTGCGTGCTATAAGTCAAGTATACACACCTGATTATAACAATGCTATAACTTTGTAATACACATGATGTATTTGCGTGCTATAAGTCAAGTATACACACCTGATTATAACAATGCTATAACTTTGTAATACACATGATGTATTTCCATGCTATAAGTCAAGTATACACACCTGATTATAACAATGCTATAACTTTGTAATACACATGATGTATTTGCGTGCTATAAGTCAAGTATACACACCTGATTATAACAATGCTATAACTTTGTAATACACATGATGTATTTCCATGCTATAAGTCAAGTATACTTGCTTGAATATAACAATGTTATTTCAGTGATATACACATGTGGTAAGTATGAGTATACTACATGAATACATATTGTTAGTATAATAAAAGGATTACTTTAGAATACATATCATTTACATATGTGTATTCCACTGAAATACATATGTGAGTATAACTCAATTATTCTAGTGCTATACACTTCCCAATACACATCAGTATTCTCTACTTTTTGCATGGTGTAAGTAAGCATTGTGTTGCGATATAAACGGTGTTAATGTGTTAGTGTCTGAATTTTTGCTGAACTTAGTTTTGGTGTATTTTACTTTTGGTAAAATTAAGCTGTAGAGAACATGAAAAAACTAAAGCTAAATATTTTAGAATACAGTGAATTCAATAATTACTAAAACTACCAGTAGAGTGGATGACAAAAACTAAAACTAAACAATTTTTATTGTAAACAATTCACCTTGAATTATATCATTAAATATATATTATTCATTTGATACAGGAGAATATCATGAGTCTGTTGGCTTAGTATTTACGCGAGTGCCGCAGGCACGAGCGTAAATACCACCAATCAGACGAGTGATATTCTCGGGTATCCAATGGATAATAAATTTATTAGGTACTGCTCATGCGCGAATACCTTGGTAACAAGAAATTTACCTAGGGGGACGTAATAACCCAACGTAATAACTATGAACACAGGTGATATGGAAAAATATTGCCCTAAGCCACATCCTGTTTACTTTAATGCATTTTCTATGTGGCAACAGTTATCAGGCTCTGTTCAGTACCTAATAAATGAAGGTATTAATTGCTATCAAGTAATTATTCTATACAATATATCATACTTTATTTAAAATCCCTAAGATTTCATAGAAATATGCTACTTTTGAAGTTGTTTGGAAAACTACCAGTAGCTACTATTTTCTTTAAAAGGAGTCTCGTTATTCAAGAATTTGAGACACAACGTAAATTAACCAAAACTAAGTCAATTGATAGAATAACTAACTAAATCTTCTACATGATATTGAAGAAATGCTAAAAACTAACTAAATCTTCAGGGAGAATTTGGGAAAAAACTAAAACTAAGCATTCAAGACATTTTTTTAGTATGAATAACCCAACTAAGAAAACCTGGAATCTCTAAACCAAAACAACACTGGCTGAATGTCTCAGAGTTTGTAGGGGAAATTTATTATCCTTAAATCATAATTAAATAATTTATTGCAATGTATTAAACGAATGGATATAGCAACTCAGTCAAGTGTCCAGAAGAGATTCTCGTAGTTCTACAAACTCATCCATTTCAGTGGGATCAGATTGTTTAGTAGTGCTGCTGCTTCCTCTGAACTGAGTGGACTTCAAAATGTGATCTGTATCGAGGAACATGGTTGTACTGCGTTTTAACAGCTTCATTCCTCCAGCCCATCTTCCAGTTGGATGAATGTTTTCAGTCCCATCATGTCCATGTTTTTTCATAAGACGTCTCCTACAATTACATTTATCATTGACAGACTAGTAGCTGTAGCAATTGAGCCACCAATTGGACACTGAAGTCTGTGATTGAACATATTTAGGCTCATGGTTTTAAAACATCTAAGATGTATGATGGATGTCATTATATACATGTGCAGTTAGAATAGTAACTATATCCTCAATGTTTTCGAGATTCATAAAATAAGCTAAGGTGTTACATTAGGTAAAGTGCTTCAATAACTAGTGGTGTGCTTCAGCACAAATGGCGAGCGAGCCTAAAACTACACAATTGTTATACGATTGATTTTAACTTCTAACACTCAAAGCTACTAAAAATAAGGTCGAGTTTTTAAATTACATTTATACGTAAAGGCATTTCAACACCATAGTAACCCCTCGCTGCAACTGTTTGAATTGAAAAACAAAAACAAAAAAAAAACAAAAAAAAAAATACACATTATTTAAACGTTATCTTTGGATATGCTTGAGCTAAGTAGTAGCTATAACACACTATACTTGCACACAACTGGACATACATACACAAGACTTACCTTCGTGGTTCTAGTGGACAATGAGTTTTCAAGTAAATACTGTTGCATACAGTTATAACTATGACAAAGAGCGCATTGACTCACCACCACCACAAACTCGAATAGAAATAGAACTCGGGGTATGTTTTCAAGTTTTAACAGCACTCACAAAAGAATTCAAAAAGATAAAAACAATTTAATTTCTAGGGTGATACGGGTGATGATCGATAAACCTAAGGATTCTGTTTAGTGAAGTTTGGGACGGGGTCGACCACCCAAGTAACACAACAAAAATACGCGAAGGTCAAAATACAAACGACATACGTACGTCCCCACATATATATAAACAAATATCCCCGATTTTCAATTGAGTTACCCCTGATAGTGTCTCGCTCATTTCGCTCGCTCGCCAATGAGAGTAAACTAGCCTAAATAGATAAGTTATATTGATGGAGTCAAAGAGCAGTGGAAAAAAAGAAAAAAAAAGAAAAGAAAAAGTTATGTAACTCCTGCATTGAAAGAAGACAATTTGACTATTTTCTGGTAAAGGGTGGTTAATGTCCTACGAAATCATTTTATTTTGACTTGTGAAACACTCATTAAGTAACATAATTTAACAAGTGGATACACTGACCTGAGAAATAATAGCATTTTACAGAACAGGAAGATGATGCCATACACAAATGGAGCCAGTAAGAGCACTGCCAGAAGGACTTGTGGAAAACGAAACGTAGATGGACTCAATGAGACCACACCCACGGCCACCAGGTCCATTAGAATAAGTGTTTCAGTGACATTGATGTATTTTTTCTCATAGGGCTGAACCAACATGTGTACAAGAAGAATAGTCACTGCACCAATGATCATCAACATCTGAAATTAAACATGGGACATTAACAGCTGATGTAGATTTGATGGATTTATTCTGTAATAAAATAACCTTGACTAATCCTGGCTACTAGTGTGCTTGTGAACAAATAGTGCTCAAGCTAGGACAGCTAAATTCATAGCTATCCATGTTAAAAAACACTCACACACATTAATTTCAAGTAAGCAAGCAATCTATAAATGAATAGATGGTAAAAACGTTTGTTTCAATGATACTGCCTTTCTTGGATTAAGCTGCAATCACACCGCCATTTTTTATAGAACATGTATCACTACTTTTAAACTTCTTTGGGAAAACAATCCCATTGTTGACTCAAGCTTATGGTCTGACAGAGTCAGTACATCTGAATCATCCGTGAAGCTCATCAACTCACAATTCTGTCTACAATTTTAATTCCTTCCTATCTAATTTGGCGATCTTACAAGCAGGTTCATATATGATGGCTGAAACTCTTCTCCTCTCCCAGGAATCCTAGTTTTTCTCTATTTTCTTAAACCAGCTCCTCCCCAGCTGCAAGGTATGCCATAATACAGCATGATTGACTCAGAGTCTGTGGGTATTGCATCTTCATATTTGTTAAAGATGTGATCTTGAATGGTGAATGGAACAGCCAGATAAAATATAGATTAGTGGAGTTTAAAATCTTACCAATTTAAATGCTATCTTAATGCTATATTCTCTGAATACTCTCACTCAATCCTGGTGAGATAATAACTCCTACAAGCCTTTTGCTTGGACTCACCAGTACCACTGAAGGCTGGATAGTGATGAAGCCAAAGATAACAAAGGGTAGACGTCGTGCAATGTCGTAGCCTCCAAACCATCGATGCTTGGTCCTCAGTCCAGCAGTTAACTCATCTGCATACTGTTGAAACCTCTGGGATACAATAGATAGATATAAACTGATGAAATTGTTTTCTATCGTCCTGATTATGCTGGTATATTACTGCACCACACTGTTGGTGTGCATTATGGGGTAGCTGTAATGCTATCTTGCTACAGAGGGAGTCCAAGAGGCAATTCCTTCTACTAGATAGGTATTCATTTTTATGTATGGCTTTGGCACCACACATGCACCCACCACCACACATTTATGCTAACCTGAGGGCGTCTCACACAGATGTAGATTATCGCCAGAGGGGCGGGTCCCACAAATGCCAGCACCACGCAAAGTGCAAAAATGATTACAAATATCAATTCCAAACTAGAGCAGCTTGCAGAGCCATTGTATGTGAAGACCTATAAGAATATCACACTGGATTAACATACATTTGTGCAAAAACTTGCAGCATTTTTATCCACCTCGTAACAACTAATGCTAAAATATGCAGTTAAGCCATCTCAATATATAGCAGACCCAAAATAGTATATACTTCTAAAATCATTTTATAAATTGCATTGTAATGTGCTGATTCCGTATTCTAAAATCACAATAATGATGATCCTTACCCAATCATCACCTAGAGGACTGCAGCTCAGTAGAGTGAAGCTTGTGTCTGCCACATACTTGTACACGAACAGAGACAACAGAGTGATACCGGACAAAGCTGAACGGTTACTTAAAACCTTCAAACACCGAGCACTGGCAACAAAAAATAATTAGTCAATTGTTTTTTTCAGAGTAGTTATTCAATATGGTGTGTATAAAATGCAGGAAGATAAGAGAAATGATTACTGTGAAGGATTGCTTGTAAACCAAATGATATTTCTCAAAAGGACTTTAAAGTTTCTCCAAATTTAAGACTATACACAGTCCATCTCAAAATTTCAAGGCTATTACAATAGCAATAGCCACATATTTAATAGGAATGAAATACAAATGTTACTATTACAGGGAATTTAAAATTTCCATATTTGCGAACTGAGCCTTGTTGTGTTCAGCTGTCACATGACCAGTTCCAAAGAATAAGACATTTCCACTTACCACAGCACATATACGACTATTGTGGTCAATGCCAGCATCGGTGATATGTAACCTAGCAATGCCACATGCTCCGCCTGAACGTTGGTGGATATGCAGAGAGGAATGGGCACACTGAAGCCCATGGAGTTAATTATCACACTCAGAGCCTACAAGATAGTAAATCACTTGTGTAGCTATGGCAGTCTGTACACTAGCTATGCTAAGTATTAATCACTTACAGTAACAAAAGAAGAGTCTGGTACAGATTCGAAACTCAGATATGGTCGAAAAAGAAGCCCCACAACCTGAACATGTGCAGAAATTATATATATATATATTATAGTACTTATTACACGAGTCAGAGTGTGATATGGTGAAATATTTCAGAGCAGGCTAATTTAAGAGGCTAGTGAAAATAATGCCTGAGAGTGAAATATCTAGTGTATCACTCTGCCAGTGTAATAAGTGGTTTAGTTGGTTCTAAGGGCTCCCCACACCCCAGCTAATATTTTAGCAGCTGCTCTAACCAGGGTTGAGTAGGCTGCACCATCAGGGGGAGGTAGCTGTAAAAACAGGATAAGTGGCTAATTCAGCAGGTTGCTATAACTACTAGGGTAAGCGCAGTACAGTACAGCTGTGAAATAACAGCTTGAAATATCATGAGTTATTTCAGTGAGTTATTTCACTGGTCATGTACCTAAAGGTATCATTGTGAAGATATCTAGGGTGGAATAAATATATATATGCATATACATAATATATAAATATAATGTATATCTTAAAACTAACTGGAATTAATTATAAAAATGACGGGAGGAATATCTTTAGAGACAAGTGACAGGAAAACCCGGGCACAACGCAGCGTGTGTAAATATCGAGAAAAGATCGATTGATTTCTTAAAAATGTATTGTTTCAAGCCGACGGAAGGGAACGGTTAGGTCTATATAGTGGGAACGACTTAAGCTACGACGATAAAACTTCGGAGAGCTCAATATCTGGACGCCGACAACTCTGTAAGTGCAAACATTTTTTTTCGAAGGGTGCCACGTTGTGTACGGTTTTCCTGTAGATGGTCACATATGTAACCCAGTAAAAATATGGACAACTCAATATGCTTGTCTGGACAGTCTCACAGTACTAATAAACTAAAAAAACTAAAAATGCCTGATGAATATTAATTTTCTGTTGAGCTGAGAATAAAGGCATTAAAACATTCCTAGCTGTCCCTTAGACTCAGACTAGCCATAGCTAGTTCATGTTACCACGTCTACAGACTCCTTACCTGCACATAAAACAATAATCCTTTAAGTTCATTCGGTAGACCAATGTTGAAGAACAAGATTAGAAAGCACATCAAAACTACCACAAAACCTGAAAACAATAATGGTAATGGTAAATTATTAGTACATATTATTATTGTTATTACTATTCTTTTATTATAATCATAATTTTTATATAATATGTTTGTGAGCCAATTGTTGTATAATTAATGTTGAGTACATGTGGTCCTACAGTAGTGAGTAAAGAGAGTGAATGGTAGACTTCTCTTATTTGCATACTTTTCTACATTATTTTGTTTTTCTACCTAGCTATACAAAACAAAAAACAACACAACAAAAAACAAAAACAACAACAACAACGACAACAACAAAAACAACATGCACAAAAATAGGCTGATGACTTTTAATGAGAACTGTTAGCATAGTACTGTAGATCTATCAATGTACAATGGTAAGGGGACATCAAAGGAACAAATACTGAGCAATTTTAGTCCTGGTACAGGGTTATAAAAATAACAGTAGCTTCGGAATAGGTTGAAGTACATTAAAGAATTCCCTTGGGTTTTGAACACAGCTTAACAAGTATCCTCTAGTTTAACTCACACAAAGTGACAAACAGAGCCAGTCCCCATGTACACTCGTTGCTGTCATTTCTTATGCATCGTTGAAGATCTAAGGATATTCCGTATCCTTCTGAACAACTGCCACAAAACACCCCTGGGAAAAGAATGATTTATTAAATGGTGTATTACTATAAAATTGATAATTTACAACAGTATGGAAAACTGATGAAATTTATTTAGCATAGTCATGGTTAATCTTGTGTGTACAAATTATTCTAATTACCTTCTCTTCCACTCACACATTGGGCATCTACATTATCCCACATGAAGAGACAGCCGGGCAGTCGTCCCTGGTCATTGTCATCACAGGAGAGGTAGTTGGCTGGTGGATAACCAGTAATGAGTTCACGAGTTCCTTCTAACATTTGAACTGTATTCCCCCATACACCATTCTAGCAAATGATAGCAATTACCACATATAGCTAATATGTAACATACAGTGTAAATAATGTCTCCTCCCCACCATTCCCAGCTATGCCAGCTGTTGGTTGTCACACTACACACTATATACAGTTTCCATTACTCTTTGTGGGAACTTTCATTCACTTTCATAATAATGTGATCCTAAAATTCTACCCATTTATGAGCAAACTGATTCTATCAAGCTTGGCCTTGCTAATTTTACACATGGCATTGTTAATACACGACTAGTAGCAGCTTGCCATTGGCCTGAAGCCACCTAGCACAGCCATACAAAGCAATGCTTAAAGAATGTTCTACACCGCCCACCTCTACCCCCTGTGGGATAATGCCAAATAGTTCAATTGCAGTGTTTTACTTACTTGTAGAAGTAAGTATCTGTTTTGGTTGTGGCATCTCAGAATGTTTGTTTGATCCAAGTCACATGTGCAGGTGCACTGCTCTCTGTTGAACACGTACCCTGGATGACACCCTTGCAGTTGTAAGGACAACTCTGTGGTAGAACTCTATGCAACACAATGTTTTATTTAAAGTATAAATAGATTAATAAGCTACTTATAGAGCAATGTAAACTATCTGTACACTGTAAAAAATGGTGGGAATATCCCACCAAACCTGGTGGGACAGCTTTGCCTCCATAGTAGTCCCACTATACTTGGTGGCAGAATCACACCAATTTTTAAGGATAAAAAAAGCTTTTTAATATGGTGAAAAACTATGATCCTCATCTCACTTTTGTCTTTTAAGTTTACTTTGAGTATTGATCTGAAATAGTGGTATAAAAGTAAATCGCCATCAGATAAATTTATCTATTCCTTTCTGGTCATTAGCTCCGCCCATTCTTACCAGAGTTCCTGGGAGAGTGAAGTTCAAGTGTATCTCATCGACGATGTTCTGGTTGCATTCTGGAGTCCCTAGCAACACATTAGCTGCTGGTACATGGTAGGTAATACTCTCATTGCCAGTGGATATTCCCATTAAAACCTGATGACAAGAATAAAATACTAACAGAGCGATCTCATTTTCTATTGTGCCGGTATTTATGCCACCCAAAGCACATGAGCAATGAATGATTGAATAAATTGGACACAAGATGGCATGCTACTTTATTGCAATGTGCATCTATTGATGAAATCAGATGTTAAATAAAATTTGTATTACAGAAAGTGACTAGTTTTCATTAGTACGTATCAGCAAGACTTATCCAATCAGTTCATTTGCTAGTGGTATAGAAGGAATAATAATTCCAGCAAAACTAAAAGCGATGAAAAGTGAACACATGATGAGTTTGATGAGTTTCTACCAAGTGTTACACAATATTAAGAACACTTACTGTATTTTCGTTCAATGAGTCCAAAGCCATGATGGATTCTCTTCTGTTGCCAATTTCATCTTTAGCTCTGACACTGAGAGAGACATATTCTCCACTCTGCACAATGGAGGACTGGGCCTGCAAAAATTGAACATAGCAAACGTAGCCATATTTTACTAATGTTAGTATAAAATCTTACATTTGGAGTGACAAAGACTTGATTGGGAGCAGTAGCCAAATTAGGGTTGCTCTGATTGGAACTCACTGTATTATTTCTGGGAAAATAAACAAAAGAAAGAAAGAAAAACATAAAATGTACTTTCACATTTTGTGTTCCGTGTTGATTTGTATTTTTTAATAAAAAGCATTCAACTGTTGTTATTTGAACCTGCTGGCCATTGGGACATATAGCTAGCCAGAAGAATTAGTTCATAGGTCTCAATTGGATTTCTCCTATATATTTGGTATATATATACATACCAAAAAAATTAGACAAAAATCTTGTAAAAAGCAGTAGTTACTGAAAACATGTTAAGATTTGAAATATTCTTAACAGTTTATTAGTAAGCAATTCATGAAACCAGCCTCATGGCAGCTGCTGTAACCAGATGATGGTCTAATTTTATTTTATTTGGTTTTCACAATGTGTAGCAGGTAAGTTACTTTGAACTATTATTTGCTGTTGTTTGCCCATAAAATTTTTGCTTACAAAATAACGAAAGCACAAACTATTGAGAAAAGGTGATAAAATTATAAATTTTATAATGCATTCTATTGTGTAATCTACAGAACATATTATATTATAGGCATTTAATATTTGAGCATAAGTTGGATCCAAGCTAAATCTGATTTTTAATCGTAGTTTTCAATTTGTCAGAAATCGAAAAACATAGTTAAGTTTAAGTGAAAATTGCTTCCACAAATCCACTTACTTGTAATGGAATGGGGAAAGATGAGCAATTTCTTCAGGAAGAAGAAAGATGCTCTGACTCTCATTAATAGTGTAAGAGTTCCCTATCCACCGGCACAGCTGCAAGTCAGACGCATACAGAGCAGCTCCGCTCAATCCTGCTCTGTTTCCAACGAAAGAGATGGAGACTTTCTCCCACTGATGTGGGGGCACATCAAAAGCTACCGTAGTTTGATATTGTAGGAAACAAAGCCTGTTGAATATGGTGGTTGTGTATCGAATGGCAGGGAAGGTCACATGAATGGCTCCTCCAGTGAGCTCAGCAGAGTTGCCGATGAACGACATGTTAACTCCGGGAGTGATCTCAATCTGAAGGATGAAGACAAGAATTTTAAATGTATGATTACAATCTAGCCAGCACAGCACAAACATCACTGCTACTCAAATTTGGTGAGTATATATTATAGGGTATATATTTTTATCATTGAATACATGAGAGTAAATTGATTGTAGGGTTAGTCGAAAGAACCCCTGAGGCTTTTTTGTTTCTGGTGCTCATAAAATTAAAGGTGACTTTGAGTCAAGCCAAGGATCCATCCAGCATGGCAACATGGTCGCAGTGCTTGGCAGCACAGGCTACTAATGTATTATGATTATGATTATTATTACTATTACTATTACTATCCCACTCTACCCTTACCACACAGGTGTCCTCCATTACTATCCCACTCTACCCTTACCACACAGGTGTCCTCCATTGCTATCCCACTCTACCTTACCACACAGGTGTCCTCCATTACTATCCCACTCTACCCTTACCACACAGGTGTCTTCCATTGCTATCCCACTCTACCTTACCACACAGGTGTCCTCCATTACTATCCCACTCTACCTTACCACACAGGTGTCCTCCATTACTATCCCACTCTACCTTACCACACAGGTGTCCTCCGCCATTGCTATGCCCACTCTACCCTTAACCACACAGGTATTCCTCCAGTTACTATCCCACTCTACCTTACCCACCACAGGGTCCTCATTACTATCACATCTACCGTACCACACAGGGTGTCCTCCATTACTATCCACTCTTACCTTACCCACACAGGTGTCCTCCATTACATCCCACTCTACCTTACCACACAGGTTCCTCCTTGCTGCCCCACTAATACCTTACCACACAGGTGTCCCTCTCCATTACGACCCACTCTACCTTACAACAGGTGTCTCATATTACATCCCATCTACTTACCAAACAGGTGTCCTCAATTGCTATCCACTCTACCTTACCACACAGGGTCCTCATTACTATCCCACTTACCTTACCACAACAGGTGTCCTCCATTTTGCATCCCACTCCTACCTTACCACACAGGTGTCCTCCATACTATCCACTCTACTTACCACACAGGTGTCCTCCATGTGCTATACCACTCTACCCTTAACACACAGGTGTCCGCCATTACTTCCCACTCGAACCTCCACCACAGGTGTCCTCCATTGCTATCCCCTCTACCCTTACCACACAGGTGGTCCTCCATTTGCTATCCCACTTACCTTACACACAGGTGTCCTCCATCTACGATCCTCTTACCTTACCACACAGGTGTCCTCCATTGCTATCCCACTCTACCTACCACACAGGTGTCCTCCATTGTATCCATCTACATTAACACACAGTGTCTCCATTACTATCCACTCTAACCTACCACACCGGTGTCCTCATTGCTAAAATCCCACTCTACCTTACCACACAGGTGTCCTCAATTCCATCCACGCTACCTTACACAAAGTGTCCTCCATTACTATCCCACTCTACCTTACACACAAGGTGTCCTACATTACTAGCCACTCTACCTTACCACCACAGGTGGGTCCTCCATTACTATCCCACTCTACTTACCACACAGGTGTCCTTCATTGCTATCCACTATTAACGTTACCACACGGTGTCCTCCCTTGCTATCCCAGCTACCCTTACCACACAAGTTCCTCCAATTACTATTCCTCCTCCTCGCATTGCTCGCTTCCTGGAATGAGCAGGGTCCCCTTACTCTCATGCGAGTGTTCAATAGTAGAACTATGCCTCCGCCACGTTACCGCTGACGACGTTCACTTCTGTTGAAATATAAACAGGGAACGGAAGGCAAAGAACAGCTGAGGCACGTTTGGAGTGTTCTCCAAATAGTGATTGGTCTTTACAATTATGAATGAACTGCAAATGAAAGAAGAGAAATTTATTTCAGCCAGTCAGTATTACCTGCTTGAATAATTTTCAAATATTGGATCAAGACACTGAAAGTAATAATAGTACTAGCAAGTTATCGGCAACCAGTTGCGCCATGATTTAAAAACATGCCAATTAGGAATAGAGTAGCCTAAGGCATTGTTTGTCATTCTCTATTCATTTGGTTCAGTCACTTATTGTTATCGCCTTCTTTTCTGACCTTGTGAGTTGCTGACACACAAGTCTATTATTATACAATTAGTAGACTTAATTGCCTACAGCAGTAATGACAAAAGTTTATTAGCCTGAGAACAATGTCGACCAAAATTGCAAATTTATAAAGTTTATAATTTTACTTCAGTACTAAGGAAGTCATCCACAGAGCTTGCTTGAACGAAAAATGCTTCCACCGTTGTCATCGTTAATGATGATGCTTTACCTACCTGACTTCCACTTTCCACACATTGGGCTACTGGCAGACGGTTGTAAAGAAACATTACTATTAACTGGCTCACTAGCTCATGAATATTTTTCATGAACACACACGCGGTTGTCATAGTCATCAGGCGTTTGTCAGTCGTTGTGGGAATAGCCGTATCTTTGCAACTGAAGCTTAGTCAACACAATCACATGATTAATACTTGGTAATGAATGACCGTGAGGTGTGAATTACCAATTCACTGTAGACCCTGTCGCGCATGATAAAATAATGAATCGAAAAATAATGTTGTTAGTTGCAATAATATATGAGGTCTATTTAAAATCCACATAGCATAAATGGTAGGACTCTATTAATTATTATTAATCACATTTGCAATCTAAAGAGAATTACCAATTTGCTTCTTAAATGAGGAATCCAAATCTTCTACCTCCCACCCAAAGAGAAGAGACCAACTGCTGTTCCTTCATCCTTTGCACTGTTGTCAGTAACGTCACACTCATGAATGCACTCTGTCTGTAACTCAACTTAAGCCACGTGGAATCAACAATGAAACGGCCACCGCACCACATGGCATTACCAAGGTTACCGGTAAACAGGACCAGTTTACAATGAACATGGAGTGTTAAACGTGAGGCTTGTAAATGTGTAACGTATGGCTCTCCAGAAGACTGAAGTGCGGGGTTCTCCTGAAGGTGTTGTGGCGGATAATAATCTCACTGGATGCGAAATCTTCGGATAAAGAGAGAATTATACCTCCCCAATCTACGACAGCTGTTGTTCCCATCCAACACCGAGTTTACAATTTCTATCTGATTAGAGAGGTAGAGAGCCGGATCAGCAATGCCCCTCATGTCCATCTGCTGTGAGTAGCCCGGCTGTCTTTTCTCTCTCGGCACTTTTTCAGCCACGCAGCAGTTATTATAAAAACACAACTATCGAGACTGAGTTTTTGACATCCATGTTTATTGCTGAAATAAGTCAGTCCTCCTGAGTGGTAATGATCTGAAGGATCAATATGTCACGGTTTTATTGTCTCATTCAGTTTCTCTGACTGGTTAATGTTATGGAAGAATTGTGTGCGAATTAGGGTTCAGTGATGGCAACAAATTGAGCTTTGCAAGGGAGGACCATAATTCCCCCTGCAAGTACATGACATGATGAACACATTTATGCTAACATTAGCACATTTTCACAAGCAAGAGTTTATTTTTTTCACACCTGTGAAATAAGGTAACCCTTATATCATCGAACTGAATAGTAAGGTGGCATATTATGATAATTACACAATATAAGCATCTGACGTTTAAAAAAAAAACAAAAACAAAACACATAAGAATAAACATAACAACAAAAACAAACGTAGCCTAAAGCAATAGCATATCCAAATGACATTACATATCGAGGATTTGAGTAGTAATATCACGAACCACTTTGAAGGAAGATGATTCAAGGAGATATTTATTTTTGATCCCGTTGCCATATTGTTACTAGGTTGTTACTACTAATTGGTAAGTGTGCACTATTTTTGCCTTCAGCATTATGCGAAAATGCTGATAAACAAAGTTGCTAGTGGCAATGGGCATGCGTTAAACGGGATCTAAAAATCGTTAGAGCATGCGCGATTAGGTACTGGGAATTTAGTGCACACAGCCCTAGGCCTACGGCCCTTGGGCTTCAGTTGACTAATCCCCCAGTACCTAAGCGCTTAGCTCTAACTATTACCTAGTGTATGATTTGACACCAGGAAGACTGACATTCTCACGTACAGTAAAAGCAAGACTCAGCGATACGGTTTTCTCTCAAGTTATGATATATATAGTTCAAGTATGTATAACAAGCAACTTCAATAAACAGTGGCCAGCAAATGAGTGATGGTATCCTTGCTCTCTTCTATCAGTTTTTTTTCGTCTGTTTTACAGTTTTTTTAATCCAGGACTGGGCATGGAAAAAATAACAAAACAGCCGGTTATAAAAGCTGGGTTATAACATACAACCGAAACAACCAGAGGGGCATATCATCTCATTACATCCACCACCTAGTAAGGGACACTAGTTTATTATAGCTTATATCAGTACATTCACCCCCAGACATTCATCCCAAGTACATCCTCCCCAAGGACATTCATCCCAAGACATTCTCCCCAAGTACATTGATCCCAGTACTTACACAGCAGAGTGTGTACAGCCAGTATGATGTATAAGAGTACCAGTCATTGAAGGCAAGGGGCTTTCCTAGCAGCCAATATAGAATTGTGCCAAGATAGCATTTTTTGTGGCCATGAATATATGCCTCAGAACATCATTGATCGTATGACAAATTAATTAATAGATGAACTACTTGATAAAGTAGCTAACGTTTGCAAGGCATTAATACTACTTACCACCGCAGATTTTTAATAAATTAAATAGACAAATGAAAGCAAACAAACAAATTCAATAAATAGTATAAAATAAAACAAACAAAAAATTCAAATATAAAAAGCACTTGATATAACCTCATGCAATTCCAATCACGTTACTCGTGATATTATCCCAAATAGCACATTTTGCCCGTACATTACTCATACAAATATTATTGTGGACTATTATGTTTTATATCTTAATTCAATTTACAGCGTCATCAAGGAGCTGACCATTGTGTCCCATCTCTTGTAGTTACAGTGAAATCCATATTAAGAATCTAATAGTGAGCCACACCACCTAATATGGCTCTTAAGTGACTGACTCATGAGAACCCAAGTCATCTGAATCATTGAATGTGAAGAGGGGAGGAAAACAGATATAATTAGATGATAAGGGACATAATTTAGTTATCACATTCCTTTGAAATGGTCACAATGAACCACTCAGCAGTGCTCCAACGTTACAGAAGCGCTTAGGGACCCATAGCCACACCCAACACTATTAATAGCAATGACCACATTGTTTAAATTATCCTCCTGTTATTTTCGGCTTCGGCGGACTGCAGCCATTCACTCCATAAACCAAAGTTTAGATGCATAGCGATGCATCCTTTAATCAATGTGATTTGATTATGATTTAGAAATCACACCTCATATATATTTAGACAATGAGATTTTTGCTGAGCAATAGCTTCCAAACACTGGTGTACACAGTTACCGAAAAGGTTAGTTACTATGTTTATTGTAGTAAAACATATTGAGCTGATGTTTGTCATGGTGAATCTGCTGCTATTATGATTAGTCAGTGGAATGACCTAAAAAAGTGAACTACCTTACCAGAAAGTGCAGTCTCAAAAACAATGAGATTGCGGTGATTAAGAATACATTTGGCAGTATCTGGGGCCACAACCTCAAAATTAATCCCTCTGAACAAGAGGCCATTTGTCAGGCATGAAGCCATATTCCCAAAAGCTTCCACTTCAACACATTTTACGGTTGCACTCCCCATATCTCTGCTGTTAAGTCAGATTTACCAGCAGTGTTGAGCCAATACACCGATCAGAAAGTAACCCCCGTACGCCAGACGTTACTTTGAGTCCACTATAGGAACGTCGTGCTACAGTTTCTGCGCAGTCTACGTTTGCCTGGGCTCCGTTCAGTGTTTTGCAAGGAATTGCACAAAGTCTTGCGAAATTTGTCGTTCAGGGATGGCCTGCAGTGAGGTACGGTTGTCGTCACTGCTTTTTCAGTGTTCACATAAACTGCTTGCCGCCCCTGACGACTTCCCACAAGCCACGACGACACTAGAAAAATAAACAGCGAGCGATGAACACATCTCCATGTTTCTAAGCGATATAGCTTTAGCCTCAATGCAGGATAGCTCCAGTAGTGCCGTACTTACTATAAAGTTTGTGCGTCTAATAGTCCGGTGTCTTTTTACTGGTAAAACAGTCGTCCGAAGCAGATAGAAGGTATACCTTTTTTACCTGTAGTTACTTTCTTGTTAGTAGCTACATAGGCTAATTGGATGGAAGTCCAGCTGATTCTCCTTGCTGGTGGAACTTAGTTGCAAAAAAAGCTTGCCTTGAACATCAGTGTATTACCATATCTTCCGGACTGGAGGACATGTAGTAGTTACTGCTAATGAGAAACTATGGTTATGTTGAGTGAAAGCTTGGATTGAAGCTATTCAAGTTTCTCTGACAACAACAGAAGACTCGGCCACAGTGCAGAGCCTGCTTAGCTATAGTACTGCCCACCAGGCAATACCGAATAGTGAGTCTGCCACTTTGGCTCTGGAGCATAGCCATTGTGGGTATTGAGAACATTGTGGACAGTCAGTGTGAGTATGAGGATGATTCCCGCCTTGTGGACTATGATAGCCATCACACATGGTTCTTCAACCACTCTCACTATTGTCTCCATGCGAATGTTGGGTTGAGTCGTGTGGCTTCCCTCGGTTCTTACAGTTAGGAAGGTTGAGTACGACAGTGTTCCTTCTTGAAGTTAACAAAATATTGTTAGTGTATTATGTAATGCAAACTAGTTTTTAATATGGACATTTTCCAATTATTCTGCATTGAAAAGAGTGAAAAGTGAGACAGTAAAATTGGGGAATTTAAAAAAACAACAGCAAAAAAAACACACGAGCATATCTGGGCAGATTTTAGCAGTAACGGAGTATAATAGGAGAATTGACGAAGGACAACCCGTAGTTATAGTGTCACGGGAACCCAAACAACTAGCTAGACTAGCCTAGCTAACTTAAGGGGGGGGGGGAATTCTGAGCAGTTAAACAGTTATGAACAGTTTTTTGTAACTACTAGAACAAACATGAAAAACGTGTGTGGTGGTGGTGGGGTAACTCAAGAGTGAAAATAAACAGATAGTGAAAGTGCGTGCGTGAATGATATATCGATAGGTTAATGCGTAAGTCAATAAGTTCGTGCTGCTTCAGGGGTCGAGCTTGTTCAGCATGGCCTGGCCGGGACAGAAGGCACAAACACTACAATATAATAGCTAATGGAGATAAATATATTCTAGCAATTAATTAGCTATAAAGGCTCATAAAGGAACTAAAGTAATAATATTTTGTTTAGGATCTCACTGTGGAATTGTTACCATAGCTGGCTGGGAACCCCCAGTGTTGTGTAGGCATCTTACATATTAATTGGCAACTCACAATATAGCTAATATACGTAAAAAAAAAAAGGAAACCATGAAAATGGTTGATCCTGGACCAATCCTGGTAACCATAAAGTATAAAGGGAGGAAATTGGGACAGTAGGGAGAGTAAGTCAAATAAGTTGAAATTTAGAAGCTTTCGGGAATGAGAATCAGGGGGAAGTTAGCACCGGTTGACACATCTGATTATGACGTTAATGCAGGAAAGGACATTTTTTGGATATTTTTGTTGTTGAAATCCAATAAATAGAGGAGAACTCCTTCCTAAACTCTCCCCCCAGAAAAAAATCATGTATGAAACCCTGTCACTAATTTAGCAAAACAGAAGTGCCAAAGAGTCTGAGAAAGGAAATGTGCGTATTGTAAGTATTATTTGTTACTATATTGTGTTGTTTCGTAGTCCTAAACTTTTGTACCATCAGATGCCCATTGCTTGCCCTCCCACACAAAATATAGTGTCTGCAGTACAAGCTACACAAGGAAATGGCCCAACGTTTGATTGACCACACCCAATTTTGCTGAAACCAACCATTTAATTAAAAATCGTCTCAGGTCTAGAATTAGTGACATCAATCTTGGAAGACTAATGTGTATTGCAATTGAAGGAGACCTCAATTAACTGAAGTGAACTTTCACCAACTATTAGATATTATATACAAACAACGAACTTAACGAACTTACAGAATACCATTATAAATCATAACCACAGAATAAAACATTAAGTAGTAAATATTATTAATTTATTTCATGAAATTCTGGGGGGGGGGGGGGGGGGGAGGGAACTCAATCTGGGGGGGGGGGGGGGGGAATTCCCAGGGCGCCCCTACCTTGCTACCTCTGTATGAAACTATATTAGGTGTTGATGGTGAGTAGTTGGTAGTAGTAGAATTCTAATTGACTCTATGGTCATGAATTTATCCTGGCCTTGTTTGAACACCGTTCCATATATAACTTTCTTTACATCCTAAATGTCCAGTCTGTATGGCATATATGGAAAAATAATTATTGAGCAGTCAAACTCTACTACCATTGTCTGTGTATATGGACATATATATTATGTGGATGTATTTATATTATAGGAACAAAATGCTGTGACATGCTTTCCTATGTTGAGCTACAGCTAACACACACACACACACGTACATACGCACACACATTTATACTCACAAGCATGTAGACACACATTATGTACTATTTAATTTCACATTTCCTTCTTCATTTTCAATATTAAATGAGAAACTTAAGACAGCATAAGTTTCTAGAAATAGTTAACAAACGTTAGTTCTAGGCTATGCAATGGAGGGACGTTGTTACCATGGGTTACCATGGGTTGCTTATTTTGTTACTTTTTTTGACGAGTTTTATTTTTGTTGAAATTACAGATTGACTTTTATTCTTTTTAAATTGTGGTGAATCTATAGATTAATTTTTAAAATTTTCATTATCCAAACACCAAGTAAGTCAGGTAGCTAGGTGTAATAGTGGCAAAAATAAACTTTGGACTAGCCTGAAAGTAACAATGAACTGAAAATTTGCATAGCGCTGGTGACATTCAGTGGAGATGTTGTTCTGTAATAATTTGGGATTTTCTTTCTTATAGAACACATTAATACTTTCATTTTTAACTTGATAGTAGAAAGCATTGTGCACAAAATGGAGTACACATAATATATATAATTGGCAAAAATTTACTGATTTTGTCCAAAAGTAAGTTATTTTGAAATGGATTCTTAACTAAAGTGGCTCTTAAAAGCAATTCCACTCTGATAAATGGGACATTTGTATTGAAATGGTATCATCTCTATACATTTAGGAGTATGTCTATTTGTGTGTTATATCTAAAACATGGTTTGAATAAGCAAGAGACTAAAGCTACCTCAATACACTGAGAGTGGTATGAAGCAATGTGATTGTGTTGTGTGTACTTTGTTTTTGACAGTAATTTTCAAGAGGCTGTTCTAGACATATATAACTGTCAATCTGTCACACTGGATCATTTGAATCTGCAAAATAACTCCGGAAATGGCCGGCTTTTAGAATCTAATCGTGGCAACACAGGAGGCGTAGCCTTTGGCTATGAAGGAATTCCATCAGACTACGTCAATCCTGTTTTGACTCTGTCAAATAGTAACTTCTCAGACAACAGAGCCTTGGGGTTCCTCACGCCTGAACGAGCGGTTACTGGTAATGTGTACCTTGGTAGAGGAGGGGGCGTGGGACTCTTCATGAACGAAGCTGGACACAACCTTTACATTGAAATTACCAACTGCTCCTTCATGAGTAACCAAGCCAGGCTGTTTGGTGGTGGGTTGTTCATCCTGACTACCAGCTATGTGGAGATACAGCACCAGGTGTTTGTCACTGGCTGCCATTTTGAGGGGAACACTGCCATGTCTGGAGGATCCGGTGTGCAACTGTCTTTCCTGAGGTCGGGGAACACCAGTAATCCTCACAGGGTTGTCTTCAGTGATAGCCAATTTATAAGAAATCGAAGTCCATCTGGTGGAGGAGTATATGTATTTGTATGTGAGTTTCAACTTAATTATCACGGAGGTTCTGAATCATTTGGTGATATATATAACTTCCATATTTTGATGTAAAGTTACAGAAGGTATATCTTAAGTAAGTACTGTACATGAACTGACAGATAAATGAACAGATTAACAGACAATAGGATGAAGGAATAAATAGATGGCAGGCAGACTGACAGTTAGATTGACAAACAGTCAGACACACGGACAGACTGACAGACAGTCAGTCAATTTACCAACTAATAGACATACTGAAAAGTGACTGAAGGATAGACACAAGAAACAAAATTATCACATTGCTGGTCTAGTAAGTAGTGTTAATTGTTGAAGCCTTATCAAATATGACTACAATGAGACATTGCAATAAAAGCAAGGAGAAATGCCTTACACACTAACGCTGAAGTAGATACGTTTTGAAGCAAAAACAAACCACTACTACTTGTTCGCACACTTCTTGTTTATGATCCTCACCTACAGTCATGCCCATTAATGTAATTGTTGAATTATTTTATTCTTATGGGTATTTTATAGCTACAACTTTGGGCAAAGAAAGCAAGTGCACTGATTTATCATGATATAAACTTTAATTAGAATATTTTATGTTGAATCCCTGGTTTTAAAATCTAGTATGCAAGATCACAAGAACTTAGAAGCATTTTATAAATGACCTCAAAAAATTACATTCACTGTTGATTTATATTAGCCTGATTGTATACTTCAATATATAAATTATTTATTTTGCAGCGGATGATGGCAACTACGTGCAATTTAATCGTTGCCAATTTGTTGAAAATTCCGGCCTTGGTTCACAGAACGATTTGGGAGCCGCCATTGCTCTATCCTATCTTGGACTATTTTCACAGAGAGTGGCTTCAACCAGACATGAAATTATTGACTGGTAAATAAAAAAAATAAGAAAAACATTAAATTTACACTTTAATAGTGTTTAACATACTTTTTTTTGCAGTTCTTTTATAGGCAATAGTGGTCCCAATGGAATACTCAGTGTGGGATATGCTCCAATTCTTATGTCTGGCAAGAATGAATTCATTCAAAATTCTGGAGCCTCATTAAGAGTAAGAATATTGCATAATAAACTTGGTTAAAGATGGTAGCTAAATTTGTAAGTGTTGTAAAATGATGACATCATGCATTGACCATTACGGATTATGAAGTTTTGTTCATATTTACTGGACACGAATATTTGACAATCTTTTTTTTTCAATAGAGTTGATTACCTCCAATTCAAACTAAAATGAATATTATTTTTAATGAAATTCCAATACTATACATTATTGAACTTCAACTATTTTATAGCATACTAGCTTTAATTATTTAAAAACTCCAGGACAACTACAAAATGAATTTTAACAGATTAACATGTTCTAAAATATGGTAAATTCGCGATTGTCCAAACTTCTTTGTTGGCATGTGAATCATGAGAAAATTTTACTGGCAGCATTTACATAATGATCAAGGAACAATTCGTGAAGCATATTTGGGTTGTTCTTATTGCACAGAAAACTAGAAACTGCTAACAGTTGTAGAATTACTGCAAGAAGTTTATTACCTGTAATCATTTAAACTGAACTTTACGCGGCAATAATAGAAAAAATTATTTGCAGTATTATATGCAACATAACTGAAAATAGTCAATACAACTAACTATAAGGTTTTATGTATTGTGCTAAAACAATTAATACTCTTCACACATTTCGTTTTCAAAACAAACTCATTTTTTTATAGGATTTATGCAAGTCTAACTTTTATCCTCATGAATGGATGTCATTGTGTAGATATTATTATGATAAACTTTAAAATATTCATAATAAACTGATGACAACACCAGATGGCTTTCATTACTTAATATTTATGTAGGCATTGTTATTATGGTACCATTCCACAGACAAATCAAGAAATTATCTTTAAGTGTTTCTTAATAACTTTCTTTCAGGAATACATTTCTAAAGTATGGTTTCCTCTTCATTAGATTTCATTCATATATACATGCATACACAAACATTAACACACACATGCAAATATTTATGCATATGCATACCAGTTCTGTAGTTTATTGAATTATATATTTATTATGTACTGAACAAGGCCTAATACCTGTTGCCACATCGAAAATGCATTGAAGTACCCATATCATCTGTGTTCAGAGTTATCATGTTGGGTTACTATGTCCTCCCAAGTTATACAAGTGTTTATTGCACAAGAAACACGTTACTATGGTATTCACACAAGAGCAGTACATAATAAATTAACCATTCATTGCATGGATACTACAGAATATCACTCGTTTGATTGGCTGTATTTACGCTTGTGCCTGCGGCACTGTTGTAAATACTAAGCCAACAGACTCGTGATATTCTCCTGCAATGAATTGTATATATGTATATAATATATTAAAAAGTAATGGGTGTTTAGCTATCATTCTTGGTGTCACCTATACTGCTTAGGTTATCGGGTCTTTAATCAGATTTGACGGACTCATAGAATTTAAGAAAAACCTAGTAGTGGGAGAAGGAGCTCTTCATCTTCTGTCCTTTGGGCAGATGCAGTTGAATGCTGGCACTTCACTATCATTTGAAGAAAACATAGGAAGGTATTAACAAATACATAAATACTAGGGATCAGAATACAGTAGACCCTCAGTAATCCGAACCCCGTTTATCCGAACTCTCGCTAATCCGAACACCATTTTTGGGAATTATAATGATATTCATTGGAATTTTGCTGTGCATTAAATAGATAAGAGATTAAGACTCCATTCAAAATGACTTAATTTCGAATATCCGAACATTTCAAATATCCAAACAACCCTCGGTCCCGAGGTGTTTGGATAACTGAGGGTCTACTGTACATTGATACATAGCACACTACTACTTGAGTTATATATTCTCAAAATATCATGTAACACAGTGTCAATTATTTGTACTTTTTGTTTTAGGTTGGGATCTTGCCTCGTTGTAGATTCTCCAGCTACTCTAGATGCCTTCAGTGATGTTCTCTTCAACCCACGGTGCTTTATAAACTATCAAAATAGATTTGTTGCACCAACACTATGGAGGAATGTAAGTTATTATTCATAGCATGACTTAATATGAATTAATGCCATATAAAGTGCATAGATATTATATCTGCTAACTCTTAATTAAGACTCTATTTAATTAACATATTTCCATAGCATAATTTTCAAAATAATTATAATCTTTAAGTAACTTGTTCCAAAGAGAATGAAATGAGTTTTGTGGTTCTATCATGCCTTTTTGTGGTTCTATCATGCCTTTGCACAAGTTCTTGATAATATATATATATATAATATTGACTAGTCAGTGACAGGAGTCTTCGCATTTGAGTATAAACTATTTGCCATACTTCAGGTTAGTATATCTTTCAACATGAACAGAGCAGTTGTGTCGTCTGGATTGTACCTCTCCCAAAATAGCAATGAGTGCTCCTGGTACAAGTATACCCCGCCATTCTTCAACAGAACTTTCCTTCTGGATTGGCCTTTGTGGAATTATAAGTAAGTGTACTTGCTCACAGGAGATAAAATGTTTGGTAAAGGGTGAATTGCTGTCTAGTAGTATGTAGAATCATTGTGACTTCAAGCTTACTTAATTATCAGTCTAGAAAAGTACTGAACTTATTTATCCCAAGTCTGCAATGATGGCATATAATCCTCAGTTTTGTACTGCTGTGTACAATAGAAATAAGTTGGCAGTTTCAAATACATAGCTAATGAGAAATAAATAAAGTTGTAGTATTAGGAATTGCTGTTGAGGATTTTGAACAGTTACATGTTAGTTATAGACAATAATGTAGAATAATATAACCTACATCAGCATATTGCATGCGCACTATAGACTAGTCTTAAAATATATGATTTTTTAATATAATTAATACAGCAACAATATGGCCACTGGGCATCCTGACTTCATGAACCAGAACTTTATCTTTGGAACCACTGCGAATAGATTATTGTCCAACACCAGCTCTGTAAGTAGTCCTTCTGTGTATATGGAATGAACATAATATTTGATATCACTGTTATTACTTATTTTCATCACTCAGGTGTATGCATGGCCTGGTCAGAGGGTAGATTTATTTCTACTTGCTTTAGACGGATATGGCCATCATACATCTGTAAATGCCAGGTTTATCTTTCGTCCATCCAAGGTATGAATTCTTAGTTTCCTTCCTAATGTAAATTATGTAGCTTGTTTTAATTAATTTTTGTTCTTGTTGCAAATTTTTATTTTTAGGGTGTTTCCAGTAATTCAGTGATCATTCAGCCACAGATTGCTGTCTTTTCAGAATCAGTCGTAAATGGTTTACTGAATGAAAAATATACATTTGTATATTCTGTAGATTCTATTAATTTCTTACAGCACGAACAACTTGGAACGGTCATTACTGAAGAAGCATTCAATGAACATCCTGTAAGAATATCTTTGAGTCAATATCTTGTATATAGTAAGACTGATGAAGCTATAGTTCAATAATATCTTGTGCAGTTATCAAATTTTTATCTCTATATGTAGTTAAATAATTGTAGTTTCTTATCTGATCAAGGAATCGTGAATTCATTTAGCTGATGTGAATATGAATGGGTACTGAGTAATGCTTCTTTTCATTGTAATCTTAATTTAATATACAATAAAGTAAATATTATTTCATTAGGTATTTTCAAACAATTTTGGATTATTTCCTTTACCTTGCCCAGGGGGGTATCAGCTCAATAGTGACAGTGGAAGTCTAAAGTGCAGCTGTGTAGACTACATTAACAAGATTATATTTTGTGAGGAAGATCAAGATAGTGTCATAATTCAGGTATGAGAAACTTGAGCATTAATTTTGATATTCTTTAGATATGATATTTTTATGAATTTTTTTATGAACCTTTTTATTACAGTAGTATAATTATTATTGTAAAATATCAAATTGCATTAACTAACATAGTAAATAATGTGTTTTATAATGTATGTCTTTATGTGGCATTTACTTTAGCATGGAACGTGGGCGGCACTCAACCCTCATGACACATTAGATAGTTCATCTGTCAATCTATTCTTCCACCCTTGCCCGGCTGGTTACTGTGGCTGCACTTTTGATAGCAGTTTGGGAGGCAACAGTAGCTCTACTAAAACCTGTGTCTATCAGTACAGGAACAGTAATCCAAATTATCAGTGTACTTGTGATAGAGAAGGTGAATTGATATACTGGATACAAATCGGGAATTTTAATAATACTACGTCAGTCTTAGGATTACTGATTATTGTTTTGTACTGACTATGCGAATTCATAAGCTATAATTTGAATTCAAAATCCTCATAATTAACACCATTTTTTCAGTTGATTATGTTTATTGGCGAGCGAGCGTAGCGAGCGAGACACTTACAGGGGTAACACAATCGAAAATCGGGGATGTTTGTTTATTTATTTATTTGTATATATGTATGGACGTATGTACGTCATTTTGTACTTTGACCCTCACGTTTTTGTGTTAGTTATGTGTTCGACCCCGTCCCAAATTGCACTAAACAGAATCCTCTGGTTTATCGATCAGTACCCGTATCACCCTAGAAATGGAATTGTTTACCGTTTTGAATTCTTTTGCGGGTGCAGTCTAACTTGAAAACTTAAGGGACTTCCATTTCTATTCGAGTTAGTGGCGGTGGTAAGTCAATGCCCTCTTTGTCATGGTTATAGGCCGTGCCCAACAGTATTTACTTGAAATACATTGTCCACTAGTCTACCGCGAAGGTAAGTCTGTGTAGGTGCATGTCCAGTTGTGTCAAAGCATTGTGTGTTACAACCACTACTTAGCTAACGAATATCACAAAGAAACTTTTAAATAACGTGTATTGTTTTGTTGTTGTTTTTTCCCCTTCAATTCAAGCAGTTGCAGAGAGTTGTTACTATGGCACTGAAATCCCTTTACCGTGTATGCGAAATTTAAAAACTGGACCTTATTTTCAGTAGCTTCAGTGTTAGAAGTCAAAATCATTCATATAAAAATAGTATAGTCGTTAGGCTCGCTCGCCATTTTGTGCTCAAGCACATCACTAGTTACTATGGTATATAAAATGAGCATTGTTTAATCTTCATTTTCAGGAGTCTTGTGTGGCAGCTGCAGAAATGGTACTGGGGTTAGTGTACTCTTCAACAAGTGTGATTCTTGCTCTGATGGCTTTCTCGGACTTATTCCAGCAATAAGTAAGTAATTAGAATGTAGCCTGGAAGAGTAGATTTTTCATAACATTTTTGCTTTCTATTCCAAGTTCTTGCTATAGCTGTTGTGGTGGTGGTGATCATTTTCATAGATAGGCCAGTGCCAGCTCTGGTTATGCCATTTCTATTCTATCTTCAAGTAGGTTATATTATTATAAGGCAAATATTCATAACTTAGGCATGCTGTAGCTATAGATAGAGTTAGATATTTATCTAATAAATGAGCAACATACTAGCTACATCTAACATATAATAATGAATTAAAAATACATTAGCTAGTTTTAGTACTTGCTGTTTTTGAAACAGCCAGTTTTATTTATGTATTTGAGAACTTTCCTTGTTTGGCTTATTATGTGTTTCAGACGGCACCATATGCAGCTCGTTTCTTTCCAGAAACTTTTGATATTGCCGGCAGATATGTAAGTTAACTAAGCTTACCTTTCTTAAACAGTTGTATTTCATTTCCCTCCATTTTACAGCTCTATTATCTTTCCAGTGCAAGTGGATTATATTTTATCTATGACTTTTGCTTGTCCAATCATTTAACCACGTCACTTTCATATTTACTTCACTACATTCCAGTATTGGTTACATCTTTTACATACTTTATTGTATGGTTGCTATGGTCAGTTCCAATCACTGGATGTATAGTACACTTAATTATATAATATATATTCCTATTATCTATAGGAGAAAAGTTTTTAGGAAAAAGTCATTAAAAAATCATGGAGCATGGTGGCTGATTCTACTGCTGTATTCCCCTGTGACTTATACATCATTTTCAATTCTGAATTGCCCTGCTATTACTGTGAATGGGACTAGTGAAAATGTAAGTACTTATAGTGTTATGCGGGCTTTTATTTTAACTGACATATTAATAGCTAGTCATCATTCGAGCATTACTGTTAGTGTCGGGCCCTCTGCTTCTTTGGCTAGGTCCACCCAACAATGCTATAATAATTTCCTCGTCTGTTCAAGTTTTAACTTAATTTTTGATATATCCAAATAAAGATCATGAGTGAGAGTGTTTCAATCAAAGAATCAGACCCATGACTGTCCCTGGTCAGTCCTTTTATAGACTGCCAATGGGGATCACAAGAAAACAGAATAAAATGAAACACTGACCAATCACAGAGATGATAATGAATTATTAAAGTAACCAATCAAATGAGAGAACAAACATTCAGCTGCTACTACAACTATTGAAACTAACACACAAACAACATACAAACATACATACAGAATAAATGTCTGGCAATAAGTTAATAATACTGTTGTGGGGTGTGGTCCCCACAGTTAGTATCACACATATCTTAGCATTTAATCAAGAATTTTGATTAAAGTATAATTGTAGGGTGAAATAGTTTTTTCACTACTTTGCTGTTGTAGCCACTAGTATAATGGTGTTGAGCTAGAGTTAAGGTGAGCAACACATGTAATATTCATTCTTCGAGTTCAAAATTGCATCAACCAAAGGAATATTTGAATTCATTTTAACAATAGTGGTTCATAGTCAAGCCAGAATAAATGAAATAGGGAAGAATAAGGAAATTTCCTCTACAGTAATTTAGACATGATACGAGGGTATACATAAGGTACCAATCAACCCTTTGGCCTCTGATGGTTTCCATTGTATGTTGTTTGTATAGAGATGGTTCTGGAATGGAGATATCAAGTGTTTTACTGGTGGACATATTGGACTTGGTTTAGTAGCCATTGCGATGTCATGCCTCAGTGCTTTATTTATTATTCTAGTAACAGCCCTTCCTTACACAGTAAGTCAATGAGTATAGCTCTCACTCACGTGTATATAATAATTATGATGTTCTTATTTTTAACATAGAAATTAAATTTCTCAAAACATTTTGTGGAACCATTTACGACACACTACAAAAGTAATTTGAAATTTTGGTGCGGTGTAGAGCTTGCACGAAGAATGTTTTTCTTTGTTACTCTAGTCCCACTGCCTAGAAATACAGTAAGTTGTGTTTATTAATGGTAGGAAGCACATGGTGTGAAATGTAAAATTTGTGTCTTTGAGTGGGAAGTGTGAAACACTTCAAAGTTGCTTTTCCTTTGAGTAATTTCTTCACATTTTAGATAAACTAACATTGGAAAGTGTTTGTAGTAGATCTTATATTTAGAATCATATGAGGGTTTCCAAGGATGTTCGGGATATCAGGGTGGCAGCCTATGAAATAGATAGTGACCATGGCTGATAATTACACATCTTCTAATGGGTATTGTGTTTGGTGAATACATATTCACAGACAATAGAGAACATTTGTAATTTGATAAAGTAATGAATATTATATTTCATACTTCTGTTGCTTCGTTTGTTTGTTTTTTGAAATGAATATAAGGTGTGACTTTGAATATTTAAATGCATTATAGGTTCTCATTCTATTGGTTGTCTTGATCAGTCTATCCATCTACACATACTGCTTTCCTTACAAGTCCATAGCTGCCAATATTTTGGAAGTCATTTTTCACTTAAACTTACTGGCTCTTCTTCTGCTGGAAGCGATGCCACAAATCAAGCAAGATTTGTTTGTGTTTCCAGTGCATACAACTGGAGATGAGTGTAGAAATGGCTTTGATTCAGTGAGTCTGGTGGTGTATCTGCTGGGAACTGTGTTCTATTTGCCAGTATTGATTATGGTGGCTGCAGTGGTCCTGGTGATATTGTACTCAATAGTTAGGTGAGTAGAGACAATGTGTTTAGTTTCAGATGCATTGCCAATTACCTGGAAAATGAAAAGTTCTAAGCAAAGTCGTGGTGCAGATCTTTAATTCTATTCAGTATAACAATTAGGAAGGTAATTTTGCTACATTCAATAAAGTAACTATTGATCCTCCAAAATAAGAAGATCTTTGTGGGGAGAAAAATACGTTTTTCATTATTTTCCAGCCGGTGAATATCTTTCAATTGAAACTTTTATGATTATCAATAATTAATGTTACAAAATAATTAATATCTTATAAAAAAGTAGAAAAATGAGTCAAACTCAATATTATGATATAATTATACACATGGCAATTCTTTACCTAATCTTACACTGTCCATATTATCAGATATAGAAACATAGCAAGTATATACAAGGAAATTTAGGTTGTTTTATTTGAGTTATTCTTAGGATGAATCTATTCTGATGTTGAAATGCTCCAAATAATGGCATTAGTATAATTAATTAATATTTTTATATTGTATAGATGAGCATTATAATTATTGTACTAGTTATTTGATGTCTTTGTTTCCATCTTTTTTTTTGTAGGAAAAGAATTGACAATACTCGCAGCCAACAAGTAGTAGTAGTTTCTGACACAGATTGTGCACATCAAGAAGAGTACACCACTCAGGAATTCAATATAGACTATTCAATGGACATGGACTAATGCAATTTTATACCTTAGCACCAAACTACTCATATATAATTTATATGTCAAGCACTTTCATCAAATACTGTCACTGGTTGTATTAATAATAACTAAAGTCAGCATATTGAGAGGAGTGGCTAAATATACATCCCATGTTTATTTGACTACCAATCTGCTGTATACATGAACATCACTACTGAGTAAATATCACTATGTGGCTACATGCTTCCACCATGGGGATTTAATACCCAGCAGAAAATCTGAAAGTTTGTCAATGTAGTTATTCTTAGCTAGGGTGACTAGACGACAGTTATTCCAGGAACAATTCTGCAGTGTGTGCATACAAGTGTGCGCGTATCAGTACAGTTGTGCCCTACTACTTGTTTTTTTTTTTGTTTTTTTAATCCCCAGTGTCAACCGCGGTGGTAGTTGAAACGCAAACGTTTCCTTGGTTACTGTAAGGTAAAGGGTCCACAGAACTTGGTAGTATAAAGAGCCATGCAGTTAAACACAACTAGGAAGCTGGTTGAACTGGCTGGGATATGGAAAGTCTGGAGCCTAGATCAGCAGGAAATCTCCAGATAGGAGATACTGTGCTGTTGTACTTTAATTCAGAAGAAACCAAGATTCCTCTTCTTTCTCCAAAAAGTGGCTATGTTTTGGCAGATTTGTCAGGGTAAGTGGATGAACTGCTGCATTGAGTGTACTACAGTAGACCCTCTCACATATGGGACCAAACCTAGTTAGGAATTTTCACGGGATATGTGAACTCATTTTCAAAAATAAGTTTTGAGATGGTTAATTGTAAAAGTGAAATAACAGTGATAGCTAACTATTATTGAAATAGCAAAGCAAATTTTCTCATTCTAACAGCCAATATATGTTCATTAAAGCTTAACCTGGAATTAATGAAAAAATTATAATTATTTCAGCCGAGAAGAACTGAATTATTATTGAAATGCATGAATACAGCCCTTCAAGCTTGCATATATTTATTAGTGACAGCTAGATTTTTAATTTTTTCTAATAGTAGAGCTATGTGAGTGCTTTCTCTTGTTCAGCGAGCGAGCGAAGCGAGCGAAGCTGACTATCAGTCGTGTTCAATTCAGATTTCAGATATATATATAATTATATATATTATATGTATGTATACGTACGTCAAAATATTTCGCCCGCGCTTCTAATTACGTAAGTTAGGTAAAGCGTTCACAGTTCCAGTATTTTTCAAATAACTAGCGCGGAGAATCCTGCTGCACTGCCTTACGCAACTTTGTTTCAACCAAAAAGTTTATAGCTACTCTCTTCTTGAAACAATTGTGAAGTCTTTGTCAAGCTGCGCTTCTTTGCCACTGCTTTCGAAGTTTATTCAGGTAATTCTGTTATTGTTAACTCTTCATGCCTAATCATTGCTATTATTTAGCGATTTCCTTCACAAATCATCTTTACCTATACGTATATATTTACTAGGTGTTTGAGCAGAGAAGAGGGCTACAATGCATGGGTCCACTTCCGTAGTCTGGGATCAGAGATTTTAGATTCTCTGATGCTAACTGAGAATGGAAAGGGTTACACTGTGCACTACAGTTAGATGTAATTTCTGTCCTATTTTTCTGTAAAAAGAGTCTGCTCGCTCGCCATGCATTTGCGCTATTCGAGCGCACCACTAGTAATAGCTCATAACTATTAGCCTGCAGCAATGCACTCTGACAGATTGACATAGGCTATAAGAGCAATTCTATTCATGAATCCAACCTCAGATTAGCTGTAAATGAAGTATTATAGTTAGCTAGACAGTCTTTTGGGCTCAAAAAAGCTAGATCAGCCAAGAACTACAATACTGCGTAAACTCGTGATGAGCTTTAATGAATTTGCCATCAGCAGGCTGGATAAAATGGTGGACCAGTCTACTGTATTGTATTTATTATTATTATTTTTGCTAGTGTGGGAGGCACGGAGTATTGGAATACTATACATTTATAACAACAAAAAAAAAATTACATTAAACCAAACTCTAATGGTTGAGCAGCATTCATAATATATTAGTCATACCTACAAATATTCTTATTTAATACAAAATTAGTTGACCTTGGCAATAGGTAGATTGAAGTAGTATGATAATTTTATTTGTGGCACATTATTTTATAACAAATCACATTGTTGGTTTCCTCAAGCCATCTGGCTTTTGTAATAGTCAATTTACCAAGGAGAATTTGTCCATATTAACACTTATGTTTGGGAGAAAATGAAGTTAGGTCATCTTGTCTATGAATTAGAGCATTTAGTTAGTACCCCACTTATATTTGAAAACATACATCTAAAATGTCAAAGCAGCTCCCACGTTAGGCTTGCCTGTCGGTATTTAGAAGTTCTGACTGACTGACTGACTGACAGACAGCGTGAGTAAGGTACTAGGATTAATGAGTATGTAGCATTACAACCATCTTTACAGCTCTCTACTACTGCTATTATTACTGTAATCACTGGTCTTGAGACTATAATAATTTAACCATAGCATGCAAAGCACAAGCACAAAACAACTATAACAGCAGCTTTTTTCTCTCCATTTTTTCTACCAACAAATGATATTTATTTATGAGTTCATTTCAAGAAGTGAGTATACAGATATTTTCTTGTTCTTCCAGCTCTGTTTCATACCAATTGTTGACGGTTACTCCAGATAATGAATCTGAGGATTTGAAAAACATAGAAAGTAAGCATCAATATGTGTAAATGAGTAATAATTATATGCATCTCTTATTAGTTGGAACATTTCAAATATTGTCTGCAAACAAGTATAAAGCTCAAGCACGTTACAATGAATTGACTGTGAAGCTCACAGAGTTACAAAAACAGTGAGTGTACTACAAATTTTTGTAAATGTTCATGATAAATATTGGCTGATTCAATTTAGAATTTATTCTGACAATGTTCAGCAAAACTTGCAGCATCTTTGGGAACAAGCTAAGGTCAGTTAATGTATTTTAGTATTGGGTAATAGCAATGGATATAATGGTTAGTATGTGAAATTAGGGAGAAGGGGTGCACTACTATTTAGTATGATGAGTATGCCATTGGCTTAGAATAAGGGGAAAAATACTTGGTTAAATTTGAATAGGGTTTGAAGAACTTTAAGTTAGAACAAAGTAATCTATACATGGGTTGGAGAAAGAGGGCAAAAAGAGCAACCAACTTTAAATTTTGAAATTATGGTGGCCTCAGCCTCTCCACTTTTCGCCTCTGTACTACGTTTCATACAAGTAGCCTTCTCCCAAAGAGAATATTCATTTCTTAAAATTGTTTCTGGGATACCGTTGACTAGTAATTGAGCGAAATGTAGTTGTCATTAAACATCCTAGTATGATTTGTACTATGCATGCCCCCCCGATGACCAATGTGTGTACCGTTGACTATAGTAATTGAGCGAAATGTAGTTGTCATTAAACATCCTAGTATGATTTGTACTGTGCATGCCCCGATGACCAATGTGTGTACCGTTGACTAGTAATTGAGCGAAATGTAGTTGTCATTAAACATCCTAGTATGATTTGTACTGTGCATGCCCCGATGACCAATGTGTGTACCGTTGACTAGTAATTGAGCGAAATGTAGTTGTCATTAAACATCCTAGTATGATTTGTACCGTTGACTAGTAATTGAGCGAAATGTAGTTGTCATTAAACATCCTAGTATGATTTGTACCGTTGACTAGTAATTGAGCGAAATGTAGTTGTCATTAAACATCCTAGTATGATTTGTACCGTTGACTAGTAATTGAGCGAAATGTAGTTGTCATTAAACATCCTAGTATGATTTGTACTATGCATGCCCCCCCCCCCCCCTCCACTTTTCAAATTACTCATACCTGTCTGTTGTTAGAGACATGCAATAGATTTATTGTCATTTTAACATTTATAACTTTATAATAGTATGCTTGTGTCAGTAACGATAACAGCCGATGACCAATGTGTGTTATTCAAAGTTGGTAAAGCATAGTCATTACCTGAATGGGAAAACCGTTTGACAATGGAAAGATAAAAAAGAGAATGAAAATGCCTCTGTACTACGTTTCATACATTTTCAGGATTTGAACCTGCAACATCAGATTGTGGAGTGCAGGCACTAACCATTTAACCATCGGGACCTAACAACATAGTCTAGCTTGAATGGCCTTATTAACCTATTGTATCCTATAAAAACTGAACACTGGTTCACTGAACTGAGTTGGGAAGAGTCTACACCTACAGTAGTTAACCATAATGGGTATAAGAGAGGCAGAGAAGAGGTTGATGCAAGGGTCAATAAAAATTATAAGCTGATAAAAGGCTGACTGATGTAACTACTTCAAAGAAAAAATGAAAGAAAATACACAGAAAGACAGAAATACTGGGAAGCAGGAGCGGTAGACAGAGGAGAAGAAGGGAATGCATGTTTCAAAACTATTAATGACCTTTGATCTTAGTGCTACTGATGCACAAATTTTGATGAAGGTAGGTATGGCCCACAGGGACAATCAGTAGGTGCTGTGGATGAGTAACTACACTGTAAAAATTATAGTGTGAAAACACACCAAATTCACACCAAACTGGTGGTATGAATGCCCACTATCTATGCATAGCGTGTCCTTCACACTTCCCGCCTAGTGTGAATGCACACTTAGCTGGAAATTCACACTCAAGGAAATAGCATGGACCCTTTACCGAACATTAATTATATTCATGTCCAGGCAAAAACAAATGATATTATCATTGTAATCTACTTTATAAATGTGTTGTACACTTGTTTGCTAGGTAAGAGAGTTGACAAAGATTTTGGTCCTCTGCTGATCAATGAGATCTGGGATTCAGGCACAGAACATGCACCAATCTCTTTTTGAAAATAATGTTGATATTATAAATATAATATTAGAATCAACCCAACTTAAAATAATTCAGCATTAATGTAAGTATGAGTTCACACTGAATTTGGTGTGAATTCACACTGAATTTGGTGTGTACTTCACACCAAAACAATGAGGTGTGCACATCACACCATATTTTGGTATGACTATTGTTACAAGTGTGGTTCACGCTTAATTTGGTGTGAACTACACACCCTTTGGATTACAGTGTATAATCAAAATCTGGACTTTCCTCGAGTTTGGATGACATAGGAATAAGCTGTGTATTCAAGTACCCAGCTGCACATAATATAGAAACTTGCACTGAACAGAGAATGTACAAGTGGGCATTAATTGACAGCAAATTACTCGTAGAGGCAGTGTAATGAGAGGGGGCATATTATTAGTTTGAATGTATGCTGTGTATTCAAGTACCCATAGCTGCACATAATATAGAAACCTGCACTGAACAGAGAATGTACAAGTGGGCATTATTAGGGGACTATTGACAGCAAATTACTCGTAGAGGCAGTGTAATGAGAGGGGCCATATAATTAGTTTGAATATATCTATTATGTGTATGTGCTATATGCTAGTACATATTCTAATACTGTACTTATTAGAGAGACAGAGAAGTGGAGAAAAATGAGAACATAGCTCGACAGGCACGTCTGAGGGGGTCCTCTGTAGGATATGGTGATTGCATTCAGCTTCAGCATACTTTGACCAAAAAGTATGTGTGTGTTTTATCTACTAAATCATCGATAACAGAGGGTTCAAAACTGATGGTATGTTGTTAAGATACATATTGTTTTGTAATGGAGCTGTTACGGCTGATGCATAAATTATATTATTAAGGCTACAGCTAAAAGGCTTGATTTCTCTTTTTGGTTATAGTAGTTTTAATGTTAGAGGGCATACTTTTTATGTATAAGTAATCATAATGGATTACAACAAGGAAAGCTCTGTATTATACAAGCATATTTATATATTAGGTTTGTTTAGAAGAAAAAGATAACCATGGATGCATTTTCAAACTACGTCCCCACATTCAAGTTGAGACTCTGGGTAGTAAAGTTAATTATGAAGATCAGATAAAATTTGAAAATTTGGAGAGTGAAGGTCAATATCTTCACTGCGGTACGAGGAGTTTTAGAGATGCAAAGATTGACATTTCTTTGAAAGAACGGTAAGTCGTTTCCTGAAGTACAAAATTCTATAGAGAATATTGTCATTAGTATTATGTGAATAATATATTTAATAAGGTAAATGGTCTTGTGGATTCAGCGGTGGTAGATCAGTTAGTCATCAGTTGATTGTAGCCATTTTCAGACAAAACTAGATAGTAAGATCACTGTTAGGCAAGAAGGAAGTAACCAACCATATATCCATAAATATAATATTATGCATAACATTATATAAATACTTATTTTTAAATTAGCTATCAATACAAATATCTTCCTCTATTTGTAAATCCCATTACAGCGATTATACATTATTTCAATAATAGTGAGTATAAATAGATTTTTTAAAATTTTATATTGTAGTGTTCAAAATTTGTGGTGATTTTGCTGAAATTCATGTGCTATAATAAAAAATTTTTTTTTTAAAGTACACTGTATGATGACAGAAACAAACAAACAAACAAACAAACATGTGTCATAAGGAAATGAGACTTATTATAGTGTTAATGTAGTACACATGCTTGTTCATTTGCTTTGGCCATATCTTTCAACAAGTGAATCTTTTATATATATTGATTAAGTTAAATAAATTCAGTGGGATTGTTATTTATCTTATCTAGGTATGAAATCAATGTCTGCGCAACAGCATCACCATTGAAAATAATTAAGTTTTTTCAGCACCAAGAAAATGCGAAAACCAAAGAAGACCCATTTGTTAAGGTATAATATATATCAGTCATTCTTGGCTGACATAATGGTGATAGCATTTTTCTCTGTTTTTACAGTTACTGATATAAATATTTATCGAGCAAACAAAACGAGCAAGATACTATGAAGGGGTAGATAATGGAATATTGGGTGTTGGTTATATATTTGTATGGATAGTGCATAAGACCCTTAAATGCATGCACAGGTTCCTTTTTCTCCTAAAAACATCGCTTTTTAAGCTTGATCCCAGTTTCTTCTGCCACTAAACATTAAGCAAGTTTTACTTTAAAGTTAGTTCCAAATTGTGTGATAATTCATGAGAAATGTTTTTTTTTTCGAGGCTGCAGCTGGTTACTGTGGTATTGAAAACCCTGTACCAGGTGTAATTTCAAACGCTCTGCCGTTTTTTTTTGGCAGCTGGGGGCCACTTGTTGGTTAACCACTGGTAGTCAGAATGGCATAATATTAAATACTAGGGAAGCTACCACTATTGGGGGAAGCTGAAGTAAGTAAGCATAATTCCATATTTGTTAGCTAAGTACAAAAAAACTTTGGTTGTTTCTTGTTGTCAAGAGTTACTGGTAATACAGTTAGTCAGAATGGCCTAAATTTGATACTAAAGACGTTATCACTACTCAGGCAATTGAAGCAAGAAAGTAATTCTGTATTTGTTAGCTAAAATTAATGGTCAACTGCTGTATGCATAGAATCCACTTTTGTCATCACGAAGTATGGAAATAGAAGCTTATCAAAGATATATCATATAACACCTACTTGGGCAGGCTCACTTGTCATTTGTGCTCAAGCACACTACTAGTTTTAAAACAGTTGTATGTCAATAAAGTTGCACTTTCAGTAGTCATTAACCCTTTGCGGACGAACGCGGGCGAGCAATTATTGAATTAAGTACGCGCACGCCGTAAAACCAATTAGTTGCCTGAGACGACGGCGTTTTACCAGTTGGAGTTCGACACGTGGAAAAAAAAAACGGGCGAGTGTTTCTTTTGTGTTAGGCCTAAAATAATCTGCCTCTAGCGTTGTAGCTATGGTAATTCGTTAGTTTATAGTTTATAGAGTTGTTTTGAATACAAACTTAGTTGGAATTATCGAGGAGGCCATAGTTTGTTAGCTATTTTTTTAGCTTATATTTATGAAAGGAGAAATCACACCCAAGTGTAAGTTCTAGTTTTAGTTTGCTTATTTCTAGCTACTTTAGGCCTTTACTTCTTAGTGGATGTTCTATTTGAAAATAGCTAGACACAAAGTGTAGAAAACATTTTTTTTATTTAGTTGGTGCACTTGATACAAGTTATACTTATTTTATAAGACTTATTTTGTAGAATAGAGATTGCAAAATGTATACTATGTAAGCTACTGAAAGTTTTAGCGCGCTACGCGCTCTGTAACTGTAATAACAGAGCAGGAATGAGCTTGTCACAAATTCGTGACAGCCGTATTCTCTTGACGCACCCGGTGTGTCACAGATTCGTGACCATCGTACGCGCGCGTTAAGTTACGGCGGTCACGAATTCGTGACGATCGTACGCAAAGGGTTAAAAGACAAAACAAACAGCAATTATGTTGTTATTTTGTTTTAACACTTCACCAAAGTGAGTTTGACCTGAGATCCTTGAGGAGAAGTTTGGGAAGTGTGAAAAATGTCGGGTTGAATTTGAAACATTGTACTATTGGCTATTAAAACAGAGAAAACTACTGTAACTATGACTTACATTTTGTTAGAAGAGAAGCATTAATTACAAATTCACAGTTCAAATTTTATGTGGTATATATTTAGTAGACGAAGTTTTTTTATACTACAGAGTAATGGAATTGTCACAATATTTCATCGTACTCATCAATCTTTCATGATGGCTGAAGGAAGTCTTGAAGATGGCGACATTACCTTACCAAATCTGGAGCATTCTCGTCAAGATAATTTGCATTCCTCCTTTCAAGACTTGGAATCAGCTATATTGAAGACAATGTCACCAAAGTTATCTAGGAGAACATCTATTCAAGTCACTGCAGAAGTTCATGATTTGTCTGTTAACACTGATAAAAGAACGAAATCTACACAATCATTACTAAGTATTGCTTCACCTCTTCTCACACCAAGATTGTCTGTTGAAGAAATTGACCAAAATGTGGCTGAAACAGATGCTACCAATAAAGATCATAATGTGAATAGTAATGCAGGTATGTTATAATTAGCGAGCGAAGCTAGCGAGACACTTACAGGGGTTACACAATCGAGATTATGTGGTGTTTAATTAATCAATTAATTAATTAATTATTTATTAATTAATTAATTTTTTCTTATTGATATGGTATGTGCGACCCCTTTTTTCAACTGCGCCACTGATTACATAAGTTGGTAAAGAATCTTGATAAAATAACAGAGTAATGAACCTGTTGACCGTATGAGTTGCTGGCCTTGAAAGCGAGCTACATGTAGTCTTGGAGTAGACTTAAGCACCTGAACTTCTTTACAAGCAGAGCAGACCAAACAGCACTATTTACTCTTCATTGTCATTGAATCGGTAGTTCAAGTTAAAACATTACTATTTTACAACTATATAAATGAAGCACCAAAGGTGTGAACCCTCAGCGCTACTAAACACTACCTAGCTATTACAATATAATCTCAGACCAAAAGAACAAGCAATCTGTTAGCTATTTAAATCAGGCATCAATATAGCTTGAGCAATGAAAATGGTACATGGAAACCCTGTCTTCATAAGAGAAGAAGCTAAACTGGCAAGAAACACTCACCGATGTATACATTTTCAACGCAAATTTTCACTTCTTTCAACTCCGTTAATTTCCCTGAGAATAAAGCCAACTACACCATGGGCTGCAAGAAATTATTTGCTAATGTGATTATGATGTGATTGTACAAAAAACTGGTACCTACACAGAGGTGAAAGCTTCACATTTTCTCAACAATTAGGCCGAAATTTAAAAAAAGTAGCACAATGAAAGGTCCTAAATCTTTCTTCTGAGTAAGTTCATACTTAAATCAACAATTAATTGTCAGTAATCTCCAAAATCAGAGTGTGACAGACAGACAGACAAACAGACAGGATGACTACTCTATATCCTCTCACGCATGTGCACTGAGGATTTATTATGCCAAGGGCCTTTGCAATAGTTAATTATCACTTTAATTTGTATCATTTTAAATCTAGGCTAGCTATCTCATCATTTATGCTGGAGCAAACTAACAGTATATGTATTATAACTGGCAGACAAACAGACAGACAGTGAGAGACATATGAGATCTCATTTGCACAAGTGTGGTAAAGGTAGTGGACGAGTGCTTGGAATATGTTTTGAGGTTCACTCTTAAAATGCCATATTTTCTGATTATTCTCATGAGTCTTATAATGTGTACTTTAATTACTGAATTATTGTGCTTAGCTTCTACTGTAGTTTTAATTACTGAATTATTGTGCTTGGCTTCAATTGTTGTTTTTCCAGTCTTTTTTAAGAAGAAGAAATCTACACTCTCTGAATATTCATCATCCTCTCCACAATGTTTTTGGAAAATAGTCAAAAGTGAATGTCTACATAGTGGTGAGTTGATTTAAAGTATTTGGGAAATCGAGGTTTGGAGGAATTTTTTGGGGTTGAGGTTGGAATGGTTTTAAAGCTAAGGAGAACATTGTCATCAATTTGACAATAATAATAACACTTGCACACATGATTGAGGAATAGTATCATCAGTGAACTGGTAAAATATAATCCACATTTTATTTTTACCTAGTCTCGTGCTTGAAACAATCTACTAATAACTTACCATAGGTATTAGCCTATAGCAAATAACTATAATCATGAAACACTAGTAATACTCACCTTTATTCTTTCTCAATGCTGTGCTACACTGGTAGAATGCCATTTTCACAAATGAATCAATTTACTTGCATTTACTTATAAAATTAGCCAGTTAATGTTAATCTAATAAGAGTCTATAAACAAAAGAAATTATACTAACAATCTCATACCATTGCAGAAAAAGAGTTCAGTAACATCAAATATATATATTTAATGTAATTACTTGATAGGTGATTTATTGGCATGGAAGGAAGATTGTAGAATTATGCACCTTGCTACCAGAAAGTATCTCTCTGTTGTTAGGAGAACGCCTGATTATGAGGTAAACTTATAAGTTGGATTTTAAAACATTTGCTTTTGAATAGTTACTCTTATTCCTGGTTGCTTTATTTCAGTATCTCTGTCTTAGTTACCTTAACTAATAATCTAGATTACAGACAAGAAATACCTCATGAAGTTAATCTCTAAGCTACATGTAACTCAAATTAAAATCACCTAGGATATTTTCTTTATTATTTAGATAAGCTTAGAGAAGTTAGATGAGACAGATGTGGATTCTACGGTCTTTCAATTGTACCCAGCAGTGCAGCAGGTTTGAATGATACAGTTTGAGATTGGGAAAATTATTATTTAATGCAGTTTGAAAGATATAGTTGGGCCACATGCTTATTTATAAGGACTATGATAAGATATGATTAGACGCAATGAAAAATATAAGTAGTAATATAGAGGAACAAAAAAGGAAAAGAGAAAAAGAAGAATTAAGATAGTCAAGAAATAGAGCATGCATAGACGAATGAGGAAATAGAGCATGCACAGACAAATGAGGAAATAGAGCATGCACAGACGAATGAGGAAATAGAGCATGCACAGACAAATGAGGAAATAGAGCATGCACAGACAAATGAGGAAATAGAGCATGCACAGACAAATGAGGAAATAGAGCATGCACAGACAAATGAGGAAATAGAGCATGCACAGACAAATGAGGAAATAGAGCATGCACAGACGAATGAGGAAATAGAGCATGCACAGACGAATGAGGAAATAGAGCATGCACAGACAAATGAGGAAATAGAACATGCACAGATGAATGAGGAAATAGAGCATGCACAGACAAATGAGGAAATAGAGCATGCACAGACAAATGAGGAAATAGAGCATGCACAGACAAATGAGGAAATAGAGCATGCACAGACAATCCAGATGAGGAAATAGAGCATGCACAGACAAATGAGGAAATAGAGCATGCACAGACAATGAGGAAATAGAGCATGCACAGACAAATGAGGAAATAGAGCATGCACAGACAAATGAGGAAATAGAGCATGCACAGACGAATGAGGAAATAGAGCATGCACAGACGAATGAGGAAATAGAGCATGCACAGACAAATGAGGAAATAGAGCATGCACAGATGAATGAGGAAATAGAGCATGCACAGACAAATGACGAAATAGAGCATGCACAGACAAATGAGGAAATAGAGCATGCACAGACAAATGAGGAAATAGAGCATGCATAGATGAATGAGGAAATAGAGCATGCACAGACAAATGAGGAAATAGAGCATGCATAGACGAATGAGGAAATAGAGCATGCACAGACAAATGAGGAAATAGAGCATGCACAGACGAATGAGGAAATAGAGCATGCACAGACGAATGAGGAAATAGAGCATGCACAGACAAATGAGGAAATAGAGCATGCACAGATGAATGAGGAAATAGAGCATGCACAGACAAATGAGGAAATAGAGCATGCACAGACAAATGAGGAAATAGAGCATGCACAGACAAATGAGGAAATAGAGCATGCACAGACGAATGAGGAAATAGAGCATGCACAGACAAATGAGGAAATAGAGCATGCATAGACGAATGAGGAAATAGAGCATGCACAGACAAATGAGGAAATAGAGCATGCATAGACGAATGAGGAAATAGAGCATGCACAGACGAATGAAGAAATAGAGCATGCATAGACGAATGAGGAAAATAGAAAGAAAAGAAATTGAATATAAGGAAGTACATGTATATAGGAATATAGGAGAAATCATTTGTCTAGCCGCGCCCCTTAATTTGTTATTTATTTATAACTAGTGTGCACTCATGTGTATTTGGGTTTTGTCTTGCTCAAAATGACTAAAGTCTAACATCAATTCTGTTATTGATAGATGCATATCCTAATCCTATTCTTACTTATTCTATTTAAATATTAAACTGTAGATATCAGAAGAGGTTGTGTATCAAGCTTATATGAGGATTAGACATAAAAGTACAGGTACATGGCTGCACTTAAACAAAAGTAAGTTTCACTTGTAAGATAGAATCCCGCTTATGTAATATTTAAATATGTTTTGAAGGTACAATTAAGAAATTATCTGAATTACCTGGCTCGTCACATAGAATATTGCACCAGGTTTGAATTTTATTCTTTCAGAGAATTTTTACTTAATAGTTTGTTTTCTGAAGATTGGATTGACCAATGAAATAAATTCTGAAGATGCATTTACATTGGGATGTGTGAGTTATGGAACTGAAGCTAGAGGGACTTTAGTATAATTTTATTGCTGTATGCTGAGATTATTCTGAATTTTTGTGACAGGTGCAAAATGATTTTGTCTTGGCATATAATCAAATAATGACAGTTACTTCAGTTTTAACTAATCAAGTGCAAAAAGTAAGAGCCTTCAGACAAAAATATTCGTTTGATGTCATTTTGTTTTGTTAAATTACTTGGCACAGTGTAAATCAATGATTCAGATTAGCCATGACATTAAGGAATGTGGTATGAGTCCTACTTTATCTTCCATGGCCTTTGCCAAGTCACTTATATATAGCAGCAAAGGAGACTTGGAAATCAAATACAAACAAAAACTCATGAGATGTCTAAAGGTAGTAATACTGTTCTGTAAATTTTGTATTTTTTATGCTTAGATTCTTGTTATACAGACTGTATATGTGGCTGTTCACCTGCTGCATCTACATATGATGGAACACTCCTGTGATGAGCTTGTTTGTACGGCTTGCTTTGGTATCATCATTAGTTTTTTGCATGGGAAAAGTTGTAATAATAAAGTGCACATGTCTTTGATGAGCGATCATATTTTTAAGCCTCAGGTAATAGCATATAGTACTATTATTAGGATGATGCATTAGTTACAATTTGCATTTCAGGTTTGGGAAACTAAGCTGCTGGGAGAAGGAAGCATAGAAGAGGTTCTCATTGCCATTGCTAAAGATAATACGTAAGGAATTTAAACTTTAGCTACCATATGGTTGGTAATTCCAGTCTTTTCTTTTAATTCAGCGAGCGAGCGAAGCGAGCGAAGCTGACTATCAGTCGTGTTCAATTGAGATTTCAGATATATATATATATATATGTAGGTATGTATGCGTACGTCAAAAAATTTCGCCCGCGCTTCTAATTACGTAAGTTAGGTAAAGCGTTTACAGTTCCGGTATTTTTCAATTAACGAGCACGGAGAATCAACTAAGTTTCAACCAAAAAGTTTATAGCTACTCTCTTCTTGGCGAAAGACTGAATGGCAAATTGTCAAGCTGCGCTTCTTTGCCACTGCGTTCGAAGTTTATTAGGTAATTCTGTTATTGTTAACTCTTCATGCCTAATCATTGCTATTATTTAGCGATTTCCTTCACAAATTATCTTTACCTATACTCATATATTTACTCGCTCGCCATGCATTTGCGCTATTCGAGCGCACCACTAGTGTTATAGACATAGTAAGTTGCATTGCATGGCATATACATGCAAACTCATTACATGCTGCTTCCAATTACTCCCTCAACATTCAACATATAAGTAGAATTAGAATGAAAATTTTGAGAGGCATAGCGATGCGATTTAGATAATTCTATAGTTAGCTGTTGTTTGTTTACTATAATACACATGTCAATAAACTTTAATACATATGCAACATTTTGCGTTGTATAAGAATTAAAGTTTATTGACGTGTGTAGCTATAGTCCAACAAATAACAGCTTACTATAGAATATAAGTAGAATGTTCAGAATAATAGCTGTTTTGACTCTGAGATGGAAATATCACATCAGTAGGTGGTTAAATAGACTTAGTTCTAAAAAGTTTATGCTAATATACAATGAACTTGCTTAAAATCTTGCTAAAGCATTGTATAAAATTTTGAAAATTAACTATGCAAACAAGGCTTATACAATACATCTATGGAGTAATTTTTATTTAATTTATGTAATTAAACTGACAACAACATTAGAAAAATAGATGAGAAATATTAGTAACAGTGTATCCTTTGGTGATGCTGGATGTAAATTCTGTAACTGTTGAAGATATTTAGATCAAATGCATAACCTAATGTATTTTGAACTTTTGAAGTAATTTCTATGTTACAATTCTGACAACTACCAAACATTAAAGTAACTTTCAGTGCGCATGCGTGAGAGGGTTATAGTAGTCATCCTGATTGATTGTCTGTCTGTCTGTCCGTCATGCTCTGATTTTGGAGATTACTGACAATTAACCGTTGATTTAGGTATGAACTTACTCAGAACAAAGGTTTTAGGATCATTCATTGTGCTGCTTTTCTAAATTTCGGGCTTATTGTTGAGAAAATGCGAAGCTTTCACTGCTTAGGTACCAGCTTTTGTCCTAGTGTCACGTTATAATCACATGAGCAAATAATTTCTTTAGTTTGCTTTATGCAGTTTATTAAGGTAAAATCAAAGATATGTTGAAGAGAGCTATGGCATATTTATATGGTAGTATACATGAATAGAGTAATATGTTGTTGATTTTCAAGTGATCTGTATTTGATAATGAATTAATGATTGTTTCCTTTGAGTAATACTGAGGATGTTTTCATTTTAGAGCAATTTTGAACGAAACTGATTTTGTAAGAAGTGTAGTTCGACATCTCATGACGCGATTGGTCTCAATTGGCAAAGATGAGAACAGATCTGTTCATTTGATTGAATGTCTGTCTGTTTTGTGCTCTCTCAACAGAGTGCCACTCAAGCAAAATCAAGGTATTCAATTAATTTGCAATTGGACATACATAATTATTGTCAAAATATGACAGTGTGAGTTTGTTGCACCCATTAAAAGATAAACAGATGTTATAGTTATTAATAGAAAGGATAACTATTCTAGAAGCTTTGATAAGGTAGCTGTGTTTTTTAAGCAAATTTTGGAGAATATATGCTTGGTCAAGTAATTTTTGCTGGTATGGACAGTATATATTCTTAGTAAAATTTTTAGTCATATTAGTATAGAGGATGTTGCTCATATGTGTTGTATTATTTCAGATATAATACTGAAGGTTTTACGTGAATTATATGCAGCACAACACATGGTAAGTTTTATGAGAAATATATTGTGGTAACATAAATATAAAAACATCTACAACATAAATTTATAATGCATATGTGCATCAATTATTATTACCAATCTAAGGTGTGACAAATGTAGGTAAACTAGCCTTTTCAATACAATTCAACCCAATGGGTGAAGGTAACGTGTAGTGTGATCTCAGTGGGCACTGAACTTGCATAAGATAAGAGTTGTTTATGATAATTTCTGGTTAATTCTACTTTGTTGGCCAAAAACAACAAAATCTATAGTGTGATGCTATATTGAAAGGTAAAATGTGCTGCTACATAAAGTATTATTGGCAGCAACACCCTTTCATCTGATAAATATTCAAAGCAAGTGTCAGTTAAATTTGTTAATACATGTTGTGTATAGGTTCTTTGTCCTCTGAAAGCAGTACCTTTAGAAGATAGTGCATATAAATACCGGAGAAATCGACAAAATCGAAGTGGCAACATTACAATTCCTGTGGAGAGCAGTGAAATTCAAGAGGAGGAGGAGAGTAATATGGACAATTTGAATTATTTTGATGATGTGCAAATCAACCTGCACAAGTATGCTTCAGATGGAGGAGATTACTGGGTAAGTAATCAATTATATTTCTGTGAACGTCCGCAAATTAAGCTGTAGTCTACATCATTCTCTATACAGCATGTAAATGTGCTAAATTGAATCCTGTTTGCTATTTATTATCTATACATAAAGCATTTTGTTGTTTTGCAGATAAGCGTTTCTCAATTACCAAAACAGTTTGAAGACTTATTTTTAGCACAATTACAATTATTGTGGCGACTTTGTCAAAATAATGAAGATTTTATTGAAGCACTTCAGACAGAAAGTGGAGCTGGGGCAACTGGAGTGAGTTTGAAGTTTGATTTGATTATGTCATGTTTAAGAGATAAGAGACTGGAAAGAAGACAACCACGCGTGTTGGCCAAGATGATAATGTTAGTTCAAGGTAAATTGTAGCCAAAAGTTTAATTGTATTTAATCTTTGGATTAAAAAGCGTATTGTTTAATTCTTCTAATTATATCTTTTTGCAATTTATCTAGCTATGTATGTAAATTCTGGAAGCATTAGATCGTACTGGGAAAGGATACCATTATCACTAGTAAGTTAAGTGAAATAATTTGGTAGTTTTTATTATATTTTTGTAGGTGTTTAGCAAAGAAAATTTACAACAGAGTCTTGAAGTTAATATTGATACTACAAAAGATGGCAACATAAAAATAATTAAATATTGGATTGAATCATTTCTGCTAAATATTCAAGAGGTAAAGATTAAGTTTAAAGACAACTGTTCAACTACTTCTTTATAAACTTGATTTGAATAAATGATGGTCATTCATGTTTTACAAATAGTAACTATACATGTTAATATACTGTGCTATCAAGGGAGCCAATAAAAAATTGTGGAACATTGAATTTATTTATGTGAATGTATGTAATTAACAATCTATTAAGATTTAGTGTTTAGGCAACTTGCTGAACTATTCTCAAACTTATTATTAGAGCACAATTGCAGCTGCTGAGGATCACTCTAATGAAGTGATAGTCAGAGTGTTACAGCTTTTTTCAGAATTGATCAAATTGGGATGCTACTCCACATTCACTGAAGTAAAGACATGCCTTCCAGCCATTATGTCATTATTGGATGGAAAACGAGATTTTCCAAATATAGAAGTAAAAGCTGCTGTGGAAAGTGAATTGAAGTGCAAGTCATTACGACGACGTAAGTCTTTGAGGTTGTTACCAGTGATAAATGTGTATTTGGCATGTGTGGTTATATGTGACATATTACAATACAATTAGTTTTATAAATAAACTCCCAGCTTGACCAATGCTATGGTAATACTAACATATTGTTTTTTAATTGTATGTAACGATATGAAGCATACTCAATGGAGTTCTGAAACTAATGTAATAAACTGAAAAAAAAAGTTTATATCTGCTAAGTATTGATAATATACAACAATTTAAAGACACCGACATTATACTTTAGCCAGAAGCAGAAAGTGAGAGAGGAGAGATTTGAGGGTCTAATCTGTTTTCCCTTAAATTCTTGTAAGTTAGAATGCTGAGAATCTTGACTGAAGAACCAATATAATTATAGCATACTGCCATAGATATGGAACTAGACATGAATATTTCTTATAAACTATTTTCAAAGTAGTGCAAAGAAGTATGATGAAGCATTTCAGTTTAATTAAAAGAAATCATTGAATCAAATGCAACATTCGTACTAGCTACATAATAATATACAGTTACATATACAGGAATGTCTCCAATCACTTTAAAAATTATTAGTTTTTGTTTTGGAGAGCCTCTTTGACTAGCTATGGCTTTGAATCAAACTATTCCTTCAAAATATTCACTATTAAATGATTTGATGATGATAGTAGGTACGGCATAAGCTAGAATTGTTATTGTGTATTTATATGTTGTGAGTAGGATCAAGAAGAAGTACTGCAAGTATAATGTTTCGTACCAAAAATAGCAGAATTGATCGAATAGGACTGGTAGCAATGCGTACTTCTATAAGTATTCATATTGATGGGAACAGTCATTCGAATCTACTTGATAATTTCAGACACAAAGGAGGAAGATATAAAATGTTATCTCACAAAAATTATTTCAAAACAAAAGAATGGTAAATTTAAAGTTTTATTGAAGATAATGATGTTGATAAATATTTTTAGTTTGTATTTTAGAACTTTATTGTAAAATCTTTATAAATTCTTTGTGTAAAGATTGCTGTGATCTGCAAAATTTCTACTTTAGTCAAACGTGTCATTCATAGTTGTGTTCATTGTATCCTGACAGGGAAAATCTGTAGGATACCTGTGATTTTAATGACTCTATATGGAAGTAGTAGAATTGAATTTGTATACTTAATTTAATTTAATTAGCTACCTTATTGCTGTAGTGAGAGTTTTCAATAAAAGTAATATCATTTCAATGTGCTTTTATTGTGCCTTACTTACTGCCTACTGTAGGTGAAGAAAGTTTAACCTTTGGGTTGGTGTTGTGAGTGCTTCAAAGTTAGCTGGTACATAAATCACAATGGCAAATTTCTCAACAATGTAGTTAATAAGATTGTCAATCAAGATGCCATAAAGTGATACCTAACTAGATTCTTTCCAAATCATCATGTGACATCGTTAAATAGGTCTTTTGTTCAGTGGAATCAATTTCTTTCAGGGCTTCTACAATTCCTGGTTCAACAAATCTGCCATGAATAATTCTGGCCTGCTATCTAATATAGTCATAAGCAAATGTTATCAGTAGATAATTAGCTTGCATTCTTTGAGTGCAGACTCAAATGATGTTAATTTTTGCTGAGTAGTAGTAGCCTTACCCTAACAATATCAAGATTGTTAAGATTTTTAATATATTTTTATTACAAACTACTTTCTCTCACAATGCTAGGTCAGAGTAAATATATTTATGATACATTGGATAATTTTCTTTGAATATTTCTGCATCACACAAGTGTTATATATTTTCACATATTGAACACTCCAATGCGCGTGGGCATAGTTCTGGGCGACTGAATTGGCAGAGTTACCTCTAAATGTTTACTGTTAAGGAAAAGCAAATGTATAATAAACAATTTATTTCACACATTGTACAATATGGAGGTGCCATTTCACTCCTAACTTGTATTTTCACTTGTGTTTGGCTCATGAAATACTCATAAAATATTTCCCTATATTGTATACTGACTCATGCAATAAGTGTTATATATATAATATATATATATATTATATATATATATATATATTATATATATATATATATTATATATATAATATATATAATATATATTATATATATATAATATATATATATATATAATACTTATAGCACGAGTCAGAGTACAATATGGGAAAATATTTTACGAGCACGCAAAATATTTTCACGAGCCAAAGGCGAGTGGAAATGTGGCGTGAGAGTAAAATATCATTCCCATATTGTACGACGAGTGTGATAAGTGATTTATTGCTTCTTTTAAATTTTTCTCAACCGGTTACAATACAATTTTCATTGATTTTACTCGCTACGCGCGCGCTACAAGTAGCGTACAATATAAACCGTACAATATTGGAGAATACAGAACGCTCGCGTGATGCGGAAATATTCAAGTAAAAATATCAAAGCTGCAATAAATATATATATATATATATATATACTTATAGCACGAGTCAGAGTACAATATGGGAAAATATTTTACGAGCACGCAAAATATTTTCACGAGCCAAAGGCGAGTGGAAATGTGGCGTGAGAGTAAAATATCATTCCCATATTGTACGACGAGTGTGATAAGTGATTTATTGCTTCTTTTAAATTTTTCTCAACCGGTTACAATACAATTTTCATTGATTTTACTCGCTACGCGCGCGCTACAAGTAGCGTACAATATAAACCGTACAATATTGGAGAATACAGAACGCTCGCGTGATGCGGAAATATTCAAGTAAAAATATCAAAGCTGCAATAAATATATATATATATTTTGTGAATACTGCTAGTCATTAGTGTATGTAGATAAGAGTTTTAACAAGTTATAAATGTTTATGTTTAGGGCTATGGTAGTGTTAAGTCATTTATTTAACTTTCATCTAATTCGAAGTCTCGTGGTGAGTTAAAAGCTAATATATATTTAGAATTACTCTGTATACATGTTCACTATGATTCAATTATTTTGAAAGTTAATCATTTAGTCAAATTATTAACCGATTACTGAAGAAAGCATATATATAATTTGAATGCTAACCCATACATTTCCTATTAATTGCTACATAAACTCCTGTACTGGAAAATGCGAACTTTGGTGAACAAAATGCATTTTGTATTGCTAACTGCTGTAGTTTATTGATGATTTGTGAATGCCAACACTCAACAAAATTTGAGATAAATATACATATCACATTTTTGTTTAAATATTTGTCTCTATTGACATATTAAATACTAGAACCTGGTCAAAGAATTCCAATCTGTTGCATATTTTGATAAAGAAGGGAAGCAAAAAGATAATTTAAGGAATACCACGATTCAGGAATTACAAAATGTGCTTAATTGGACTCCATGGTTATCGAAGGAAGGTACAGTGCACAGTGCTTTTGACAAGAGGTATGTTTGAAATATTGGTAATTTGAGATATTCATTTATATATTCTATTTATATTTAATAATTAGAATGTTAAATTTATGATGATAGGTGATGATTTTGCTGTTGTGTGTGCATTACTTTCTTTCTGGTAATTTATTTATTGTACATTAAAAACATTGGGGCACTTAAGCATAGAGGTCATGCTATTTTACTTACGTGAAGTGGCCTCATGTACCATATTCTTCAGATCTCCTTCTTGAGGTCCGGTATGAAAATGAGAATCCCTGGCATGCCCTTTGACCTCTAGCCCATTTCAAATTTAAGAAGTAGTCACAAAGAGAGCCCTCCAGAATAGCTCAGTGTTCATTCAATTTGATCTGCACCATGTTTAAAATGAGTGCCCCAACATACAAACTGCTGTATATAATCTTTTTTTTTTTTTGCGAGTGATATAATAGGAATCAAGTCTAGCTCCTATCACTGCCATGTGTGTGTGTGTGTGCCAAAGTACTGTTTAATTAAAGATGACCTCTTTACACTGTATATCCAGTGCAGTTGAATTATCTATGTCATAACAAACAGTACTCTTTTCTTTCTCTTCTTATAGCCTACCATTTCCCTAATGGGTTTTCTGTCTTCTTTTCCTTCTGTTAAGGTGCTCATGACTTATACGTGATGCTATTCCCCAGTTTTTTTGTTTTTTCTAAAATGGTTTCCAGAAAATTGGTGACAAAAACTGGCAGCAGCCATTTTTCACTAGTCAAAGAGTAAGTCCCCGGCTACGCCCTTTTACATGAATTCCTTATTTGAGCCTTGCATAGTAGTAGATGTATGAAGTGAATTTTTGATCATGCTTACAAGTTAAGAAGTTCCGTTTGAATTAAAATTTTAGTAGATGTTGTGTGCACACTCCAATTGAATGCTTATGATGTCAGCACAGTCTTTTATATTCCAACTGATCTCATGTTATGCATAAGTAATGGTAGAATTACCTGAGTAGGTATAGCTAGATGATAAAATATTTACAAACACTTGCTAATTTATTTGAAGATTTACCTGTAGCAATATTATAACAAACAGCTATATAGTACAACTAGTGATGTGCTTGGGCATCAATGGTGAGCAAGCCTAAAACTACACTATTGTTATATGATTGATTTTACTTCTAACACTCAAGTTACTAAAAAGAAGTTGAGTTTTTAAATTATGCATATACGGTAAAGGGGATTTAATGCCATAGTAACCACTCCCCGCAACTGTTTGAATTGGAAAAAAAAAAGCAACAAAAAGCAAGTCATATTATTAAAATGTTTCTTTGTGATATTCTTTAGCTAACTTGTAGCTAACTCACAATACTTGCACACAATTGAACATGCCTACATGAGACTTACCGTTGTAGTAAGTCTAAGGCCAAAGAATTTTCAAGTAAACACTGTTGTGTAGGGCTTATAACTATGACAAATAGCTATTAACTTACCACCGCCACTAACTCAAATAGAAATAAAACTCCGGTAAGTTTTTTAAGTTTAAACTGCACCCGCAAAAGAATAAAAAATGGTAAACAATTCAATTTCTCTGATGATATGGCTAATGATCAATAAATCAGAGGATTCTGTTTAGTTAAGTTATGGACGGGGTTGACCACCGAACTAACACAAAAACTCCAGGGTCAAAGTACAAAAATGACATACGTACGTCCTAACATTATATATAAACTAGTGGTGTGCTTGAGCACAAATGGCGAGCGACCCTGATAGTTAGGCAACATAAAACTAAGTATTGTTACTATGTTTTAGCTTAGTTCATGCAAACACTATAATAGCAGTTATGACCTTTTATTTCAGCAAACACACTCTCCTACCTGATTTGTTAACTTATGTAGTATCAAACATCTGCCATTCTGATAATCTCAATTAGTAGCTCTTGAACAAGCTCTCAGCTATGATAAAAAAATAAACCAATGTTATTATTTGTAATTTTAGCCAACAAATATGGAATTACTACTTACCTCAATTTCCTGAGTATTGATAACTTCTGTAGTATCAAATTTAAGTTACTTTGACTATCTGAATTACCGTGAATTCTTGACAACAAGCTCTCAGCTACAAATACAAAAGACAATCAATTTTAGCACACAAATACAAAATTACTTTCTCACCTCATTTTCTTGAGCAGTGGTAACTTTTGTAGTACCAAATTTGAGCCATTCTGACTGTTTGAATTTACCAGTCACTGTTGGTAACACTCTTAGCTACAAAAAAGAAAGGCCTGAGTTAATTTTGCATATTTAGCTAACAAATATGGAATTACGTACTTACCTCAGCATCCCTCGAGTATTCCTTAGCATTAATACTTTATGTGCTTACATATGCTTTTCAGAAGTAGTGATAGCTCTCTTAGTACTGACTATAGGTGGCTCTTGACAACTAACAAGCCGCACTTAGTCGGAAAAAAGGCAAAGTTTTTGAACTTTAAATCTGGTAAAGGGTCTTCAATGCCATAGTAACCGGTCGAATCAACTTTTTGTTTCTTGAAAAGCAAGCGTTTTCGCAGAAATTTTCTCACACTTCTGCGCTTAAGTATAAAGTAAGGCTTGCTTAATACTGTAGTTTCAGAATAAATTGGGGTCAAGCCTAAAATACCGTGTTTTTTGGAGAAAAAAGTTCCCCGCGCGCACGTTTAAAGGGCATACGTACCATCCATACATACATACATATAACGTATACCCGATTTTGCATTATCCACCCCTAATACTGTCTCACTCGCTTCGCTCGCTCGCCAACTAGTGGTGTACTTGAGCACAAATGGCGAGCGAGCCTGATAGTTAGGTAACATAAAATGTTACTATGTTTTAGCTTACTTCATACAAACACTATAATAGCAGTTATGACATTTTATTTCAGAACACAAATACAAAATCACTCTCTTACCTGATTAATGGTAACTTTTGTAGTATCAAACATCAACCATTTTGATAATCTCAATTACCAGTAACTAAAAAATAAACCGGTGTTATTATTAGCCAACAAATATGGAATTACTACTTGCCTCAATTTCCTATTGATGACTTCTGTAGTATCAAATTTAAGTTACTTTGACTATCTGAATTACCTCGAATTCTTGACAACAAGCTCTCAGCTACAAAAACAAAAGACAATCAATTTTATCACACAAATACAAAATTACTTTCTTACCTCATTTTCTTGAGCAGTGGTAACTTTTGTAGTACCAAATTTGAGCCATTCTGACTGTTTGAATTTACCAGTCACTGTTGACAACAAGCTCTTAGCTACAAAAAAAAAGGCCAGAGTTATTTTGCATATTTAGCTAACAAAAATATGGAATTGCGTACTTACCTCAGCTTCCCTCGAGTAGTAGTAGCTTCTTTAGCATTAATACTACGGCATTCTGACTACCAATGGCTCTTGACAACCAACAATATGGCACTCTGTATTCCCCCGAAAAAGGCGAAGTTTTGAAATTAAGTCTGGAAAAAGGGTCTTTAATGCCATAGTAACTGGTCGAATCAACTTTTTGTTTCTTGAAAAGAAACGTTTTCGCAGGAATTTTCTCACACTTCTGTGCTTAAGCATAAAGTAAGGCTTGCTTAATGCTGTAGTTTCAGAATAAACTGGGGTCAAGCCTAAAAAGCCGTGTTTTTAGGAGAAAAAAGTTCCCCGCGCGCGTTTAAAGGGCATACGTACCATCCATATATACATACATATAACATATACCCGATTTTGCATTATTCACCCTTAATACTGTCTCGCTCGCTCGCCAATTATAGTGACATAATAGTGTTCAGTGTTCTGGAAAGTATTGTTAGGAGAATCAGGTGACATAATAAAAGGTGTACAATTAAGTCTTTAGTGTAGTTTCACATCCTAACACAAAAAATACTTACAAGTTATGCCAATTTTTATGTATTTATTATTATAAAATTTTAATGTTGTAAAGTATGTTTCCAAGACGGGTATATGTTTTTATTTTTCTAGATTAGAATTGTGGGTTCAAGATCATTTGAAATCTGGTCTTCATGAATTGGATTTCAACTCATTTTGTAAACTCCCAGATATGCTTATGGATCTTTTGCAGTATCACAATGATCACTTAATTCAAAAGGCCCTTCTTGTTCTGGACCAGTACTACTCTTTTAATGCAGATCTATTTGAAAAAGCATTCAATGTGCAATTGCTTGTAACAGAGGAGTCATCTGGAGTATATAACACTGTGAAGACTATGCAACATCATCTTGATTTATATCTAAGTAATAGACCTAATCCAAGCTGTTTAGAATCAGCAAAAGCTGCTTTGACATCACTGACCAAATTGTGTTATGTTGACAATGAGTCTACAGAGCCCCATGCTATCAATCAAGTGATAATTATAAACTCTGGTATGATATTGGGTTAAATTGAGTAGTTAGTTAAAGCAATTAAAAAATAGGATTTTGAAAATGTCCATTTGTATGCATTGTGCTCTGAAATTTTTTTTGAATTTATAGAATGTTAGCATAATATTTCTTAAAAAGAAACTATAGGCTGAATGATGTTTAATATGATGTGAATAGACTTTGTGAATCAATTGACTATTGGTCTAACTAGTTAGTTTATTACCTATTTGCATGCAAACATGCTCACCCAGGCTTTCTCTGCAAATGATCCATACAATGTTTAATATGTTTATTTTCAGGTATTTATTCAGAGGTTTGGAAGCATGTATTGCAGTGGAGTGAGCTGTCAGGTGATGTTAGCAGGAATGAAGTTGCTATTTTAACTGACTGTTTGGATTTGCTAAGGGGACTGTGTTGCAAAAATCTTAAAATACAGTTGCAGTAAGTTTCCTGTGATGATGCTGCAAAAGTGCATGATAGATAACTCAAATTAGATTGCAGTTTGTAGCCTCTGATAAGTATCTCAATTGAACTTTGCAATTTGACCATACTATTATTGTCTTTTGTAATGGCCTTCAATAAAAAATAATTGAATGCATTGATAAGCACACATAATTTTAACTGTTCAGTACTTTTGGGTCTTAATAAGAAGGCCAGCCCTCACAGACCTTAATGAAGCACCAAAGGTGCGAACCCTCAGCGCTACTAAACACTACCTAGCTATTACAATATAATCTCAGACCAAAAGAACAAGCAATCAATTAGCTATTTTAATGAGGCATCAATATAGCTCGAGCAATGAAAATGGTACATGTAAACCCTATCTTCATAAGAGAAGACGCTAAACAGAAATACTCACCGGTATACATTTTTTAAGTGCGAAACTTCACTTCTTTCAACTCCGTTAACTTCCCTGAGCATAAAGCAAACTACACTGGGGGATGCAAGAAATTATTTGCTCACGTGATCATGACGTGACGGTAGGGGGTGTTATCCACAAAAGCTGGTACCTACGCAGAGCTGAAAGCTTCGCGTTTTCTCAACAATATTAGCCCGACATTTAAAAAATACCGCAATGAAAGTTCCTAGTTCTGAGTAATTTCACACCTAAATCAACGGTTAATTGTCAGTAATCTCCAAAATCAGATCATGATAGACAGACAGACAGACAGACAGACAGACAGACAGACAGACAGACAGACAGACAAACAGACATGATGACTACTATAACCCTCTCGCGCATGCACGCTGAGGGTTAATGAATCCTTCACTGACTTATACACACTCAGACACTGTTGAACTTTTATTTTACTCTAACAACCACATAGCGAACTATGAAAGCTACTGAAAGATGATACTATTTCTCTTCAGTGCCATTAAATGGTCGAATATAGTTCCATCACTTCAACTTCTAGCAAAAGCTTTCTTAAACTTTCATTTATTGTAAGCTAGTCAAATATGCCAGATTTACTTCCATGTGTAAACTTCATGTAAAACCTAAGATTCAGTTTTATCAGCTATTTCATTTAGCTCCATGTGAACCAATAGGTTAATGGATAACTTGAAGTTTATTGTTATAATTAGGTACAATTTTTAGAATGGTGCTTTTTTTTATAATCACTATGATTGTGATATATAATAGGTTAGTTCAACATGCTCAAATTCTTCTAAAATTTATTACCAGTAAATCTGGTAAAAGTGCAGGGCTCTTACTGTGTGAAATATACCAAGGTGGACCTGAAGTTTGTTTACATCTCAAGGATGATCACATTCAAGAATTAATGTCAATCATTATTTCCAAACAAGCTCAAAGTCGAGCTGAAGTAAACTGTACTTTAGTTCAAGCACTTCAGTACATAATTTTGGTAAGTTTCTCTGTATTTCATAGAGAATATTTTCATTGGAAAGGAATAAGAATATAGCTAAAATTTTGTTATTGATCCAGTAGATGTATTAATGTTTTATGTGCTGTTGTATGTTAAGGCTACAACTACATAATATAATACAGAGCATTAATTTAAATCTTTGATTTTTTTTGTACAAGTAGGAAAAAAAAAGATAATGGTCTCAAGTTATATAGTTTTTTTTTGGTTTTAGGTTAAAGAATTAGATTTGCCTTTGAAACATTATCAACTATTATTGGGAAAAATGATTAGTTTTGCTAGAGAAGATGATCAGTTTTGGTGCTGTTACCTTTTGAGTGACGAAAATCTGAGCCTTAGATGGACACTTCTCAATTCTAAGGCAAGCATTCTATATGCATTGCTCTTATTATTATTCTACACTAATTTTTTCTAGGAAGAATGTGATTCTAGTAACCTGCTTCTCCTTGCAGACCTACTGGCAATAAGTACTTTTGGTGGAAGTTCTGCAAATCAATGTCTATGTAAAACTATTTACAGCAAAACAGAACTACTAAAAATCATTAGCTCGCATGAAATACCCTTGTACAAAAAACGTCCATTTATGAAGTTATTTAATTGGATATATTTAGTGGAGGTCAACTCAACAGAAGCTATTATGCTTGTTCAGGAAAACAAGTAATATATAAGCTACATATACTTTCTGTATGTTTTAATGTCCTCATGTAAATTTGATTTTGTTTCAGAGATATCTTGACTCATATTGGACAGGTAGCTAATGATTTGAAGAAACTGTCAAATTGTCTGAAGGAGTTACCAGATTACAACTGTAATATAGTCAAAAAGAATTTACAAAGTCCATTTTTTAAATACAGAATAGGCATGTTTCATAGAGAACCTAGTTTGTATTGTGATATGGCAGGTAAGCAAATTTATGACTGTTATTTTTATTGGTTATAGCTATTGGTAATTTTATATAATAGATTTGTTATATTATCTCGTTGAAGCAATATTTCCTTTTCTTCGAATACTATTCAAGACTATTCGCCTTAAAAATATAAAATCATTGAACTGTGCTGAATTGAGTATTTTATATGAATCACTTTTGGTGAGTTTCTTTTATGAGATTAATTCCATATAATTCTGTGACATGGTTTTTCAGGATATATATTGTCAAGTGGTTTTCAATTGGAAAGTTTTTTTCAATCATGAGCAGCATCTACATTTTCTACAAGCAATATGTGTACTGGAATATATTGTAGGCTCAACTACAAAATCAAAGGTAGCAGCAAATAGAATATATTATATTGAATGCTTGAAACTATATCAATTCAGATAAAGAAAGTATAATAATATTTTAGTTCTCAATACTAGAGAGTAGGAATGGTATAAACTTTTCTTTTTTTACATGAATTTTTCCTTTGAGTATATAGTTAATTGCTTTTTCTGGAAGTGTAATTTATGCTATTGCTTTAAGCACACTAATTTTTATGCCTAATTTTGCAAGTCTGTAGTTTAGAATAGGAGAATAGTTGAAACTTTCTTTTATACCCATCATTACTATAATTAATGTTTTTGAGGCGTCACCACTTGTAGGCTAAACTCCTTTGCCAAGTGACAAACAGAATGATTAATAGAAGAACCATCATGTATAAGTGTTTAGGATCCATAACAAGTGATGAGGGTTTGCACCTACAATACTTTAGTTTATTCTTTAGCAGTTCTAGAATATACAATATTAGCTACTACAATCTTTTTATACTCAATAATATGATCTTTCAGAAAATTGAAGAAGTTTTGACACAGTCTTTAGGAAAGACAGGATTGTGTCCAGACATTGAAGCATATAATGAAGTATATGGTAAAGAAATCGAACTTAACGGTAAGTACCAGAGTTATGTGTTGAACTTCAAAACATTGTTTGAAGGAAAGAATGCTGTAAGATTCCAAGTACTGAATACCAGAGGAGAGCCACGAAGTGAAAGTAAGTATTACATTTTTTGAAAAAAAATCTATCTACGAGATTAAAATAATTATATCTCATTGTTTTAACACTGTAAAAATACAGCTGGTGCAAAATCCAACTTCATAGTATGGAATCATAATTCAGAATTGTATCTATATTCGTTTTGTCACTTCTGAAACAGAAAATGCATGTTTAACGCCAAAAAAAGCTTGAGTTTAAAGTTTAGCTTTGTAACAATACATAATGATGGTCCTTTTACTTAGTTTTTTTTTCAATTTTAATACGACATGTTTGTCTTATATTTGAATACAGCCATGTTAAAGTACCCCTTCAGTCCTATTCAAATAAAGTATTACAGCTATAGTAAGATAGGTTTAGTTTGCAGAGTCTAGAGATTAGTTAAATATATTTCTTTACACATTTAGAATTCATTGGAGAGAATAAAATGAATGAAATACTTTAGTTGAAATTCATATTTCGATTTAAAGTAAAAGTTGCCCTTTCACTGTCCATCAATATAGCTATGGAGTATTTATGTGGAGGTGGATTCAATTTTTAAGTAAATGCTCTAATTTGATGTTATCTAAAAGCTCTATATGATTATTTGTATTGTGTCATGTGATGAAAAAAATTCCAACATGCACATACATAATATATATGTATATATATTATTATTTATTTATTGTTTTATAGTTTATAGTGAATTTTTGGATGAAAAAAGAACAAAGCCAGGTTTAAGATATCTTCCACTGGGAAGATCTTTTCAAAATCACATTCAGAATTTTAGGTATGTATTCTTGGATAGGTTTTGTATTAAGTATATTCAGTTCTCAATCTGTAACCAAGTATAACTTAATTAAGTTTCAACTTGGTGTGCACTGAGATACCTAATGTTTACAAGTAGCTATAGACAATTTAACCATTTTATTGAGTATCTGCATCTAAGCACTATAAATGTGTGTTATTTACATTCGTCATGTTATAGCTTAATAAAGCAATCTTAAGTTATTGAAACAGGTTGTATTTTTTGTGGTTTTAGTATTGATGTATCAATGGATTGCTCAAAAATAAACCCAAAGGAAAGATTGATTAAGCAAATAGAGTAAGCTAATGACAAAATATAGTATCCCAATGTTTAGATGTGTTTTTTTCCCCAGAATTTCTGGCCAGCAAGACTGCCATTCTAAAAAGTATGATATAATATCTTCAGACATGCAAATAAAATTGGATGTTAAGTGTTTGCAAATATTAAGAGCTGTAATACACAATGAATTTGTACAAATTGATCCCGAAGAGAAGGAAAGACATCCAGAAAGCTACAAAAAGTAAGAGATCATGGCATGTTTATTATTATTTTAGTTTTGAAATAATGTGAATGTGACCTGTTCATTATTTCAGACGTATATTTAATATTTTTAACTTAATGTCAATCTATGATTTATACAATTACAAGCCTTATCTTACCATATGCAGGTATGACTAATATAAGTTCAATAATAGACATGCCTCATAAGATAAATACCGAATAAGATTTTTCTGTAAGAGAATATATGATAGCTACAACATCACACGATATTTCTTAGTTACAATTGAAAATTAATGGAGGTTATACTTGTGCATTAGAACAACAAATTACAATATATTTCTCCTTTTTCCATAACTATTCAGCTAGCTATACTATTAGCTCTTTTTTATATTTAATCTGCTGGTGTATAATAATTATTGTTTTAAAATCTGCGCAGATACACATTCTCATAATATTTTTTGTGTACTGCATGTAGATAAGTATTGCATTGTTGTAGGAAATGTGAGATATATGTCCATCCTGTTCAAAATGAAGTACAAAGTCAAGGAAACGCACTTTCTAAAGTATGTTATAAGTAACTGAATGCACTAAATTGGTTCTATTTTTAATCCCGTTCTCCTAGTTCTCTGTGGTTATCACTAAGCTAGATTTTATTACAAATTATATAATGATGTTTGGTTTGCTACTATAATCTTCACAACCCGAGTTCAATTCCATAATTAGCTTTTAAAACCTAGCTTAAATTTAGTATTTCAATTATCTTTTTATACAATGCAAGTGAGCTCAAATAGTTTATTGGCGAGCGAGCGTAGCGAGCGAGACACTTACAGGGGTAACACAATCGAAAATCGGGGATGTCAGTTTATTTATTTGTATATATGTATGGACGTACGTAAGGCATTTTTGTACTTTGACCCTCGCGTTTTTGTGTTAGTTCGGGTGTCGACCCCGTCCCAAATTGCACTAAACAGAATCCTCTGGTTTATCGATCAGTACCCGTATCACCCTAGAAATTGAATTGTTTACCGTTTTGAATTCTTTTGCCGGTACAGTTAAAACTTGACAACTTAAGGGACTTCCATTTCTATTCGAGTTAGTGGCGGTGGTAAGTCAATGCGCTCTTTGTCATGGTTATAAGCCGTGTGCACAGTATTTACCTGAAAATACATTGTCCACTAGACTACTGCGAAGGTAAGTCTGTGTAGGTGCATGTCCAGCTGTGTCAAAGCATTGTGTGTTACAACCACTACTTAGCTAAAGAATATCACAAAGAAAACTTTTAAATAACGTGTATTGTTTTGTTGTTGTTGTTTTTTCCTTCAATACAAGCAGTTGCAGAGAGTTGTTACTATGGCACTGAAATCCCTTTACCCTGTATGCTAAATTAAAAAACTGGACCTTATTTTCAGTAACTTCAGTGTTAGAAGTCAATAAAAAATAGTATAGTCTTTAGGCTCGCTCGCCATTTGTGCTCAAGCACACCACTAGTACTGAATCTCCTTTTATTTCTGAAAAATGCAATGCCAGCGATAGGTGTTTAAATGGTAATGGTTTTAATGGTTCTATCTAGCAACTTTAGTTTGGGGAGAAGTTCGACCTAGTGCATCGTCTCTATATCTGTTAACTTACAAGGTATTATATATCCCTTTTAATCAGTGAGGGTGATTAGCATGAAAGCTAAATGCCATTTTATTTTGGGTTCAGTCTAACTGTATATTGCACGCAACATGCAAATAGTGGGAGGTGGAAGCTGAGAATTTGGGGAGGGAGTGGGGGGAGGGGGGGGAGGAGGAGTTCGGGAAGCTTCCCACACACAACTATATAGAACCCTTAATTATTTTACAATACTGGTAATGATTTGACTTTTTCTAATATAGATCATCTCTCTTTTATCTCACCCTGACAGAACAATTGTCAATGAAGTTTTAGCTTTTATTGAAGCTATTCTAGAAGGAGGGAATCATCATTTGCAGATTGAGTTTTATAACCTGGCAAAGACACAGCATAATCTTTTTCCCATTCTCCAATCATTGATGAAAAAAGCTGTGACAATGTATCAGGAGGGGCAAGTTTTAGTTAAATCTTTGCTTCAAAAAAGAAAAGAGGATAAACAAATTGTAAGTTAACTTTATCGCATGATTTAATCAAATTTTAATATATCATGTTTTCAGGCCTCAAAATTTGTATCTGCTAAATTGCAGCATCACCTTTTGCGTCAGACTGAAGACTTAGAATTGGTAACTCTAATTGTATATATGTTAGTTCTAAAGATATGTTTTTACTATTATTATTGGTGAGACAAAATTTTATACCAATTTTTTAATGATAATGTATGAATTAATAAAGTTGTTTAACATTTTGTAATAAATATGAATTTTTTTAGGATCCTGAAATTATAACAGCTCCTTATTTTTCAGAAGCTAATCAATTTATATTGGTGTGTAAAATTCTTGGTCTGATGTGCACTGGACAGTACACTGAAATGCAAAACTTACTTCACGAACAAACTGAATCTCTGCAAAGTATTAACATAGTTGAAGAGTTTACATATATCCTTGATCAAGCATTGGACAAAAAGTATTTTACTATTGAAAAACTGAAGTTCTATATTCAAATAATGGAAACTGTTACTGAGGCATGCGTAGGAAATGTAAAAAATTGTAAGACTATTTTGGATGGAAATATTTTACCAGTAATTAACACTATTTTGCAATTGGAGATTTCTGATACTTTGCAACAACAGGGGACCATCTTGGCATCACATGAGAGTGATGAAAGAAGCATGCAAATATCAAATCAGTCTATTCAAATATCTCATAAAGAAGTTATGCAACTATTAAGGTATAAACTATTACTAAAAGTAGCAGCTGTGGAATTACTAGAAGTGATGGCTGAAAAGAATAGTTCTAAAAAAGCAGTTATTATACATCAAATATATGAAGGCTTGGACATTAATGCTCTTCATCGGTCAATGGTCACTTTTAGTAGTCTAAGAAAAGATCAAAATGTAATCAGTATGGAACTGGATGATAATTCAGAAAGAGCACTTTTTAGTGCATACAATGTGTGCATGTATATTGTCGACAGTGGAATTGGTTCAAAGGATGAATTCGGTAAGTGACTTTGTTTTTACAATTACAATATAATAGTTTAAAATGCAAGGTAATGAAAGCTTTTTATGACCTATATTGTAATATAAAGTAAATTTGTGATTATTTTCTTTATTTTAGTACCTTCTAAAGATGACGCACTGAAAGTTTGGAGATTTTGTGAAGATCAGTCATGCAGTGTTGAAGTAGTATATCCAGACAAGGAATGCAATGAACCAATACTAACAAAAGTGCATTTTAACTTATTTACCAAGGTAAGTAAGGTTAATTAGATTTTCTTTGCTTTTTTAAAGTCAGAATACTGTCAATTGTATGTATAATCAATCATTCTAATGTACTAAATCATTATCTTATTTTGGTATTCTCACAAACAAATACTTTAGCATTGCCCGGTGATGATATAAATGGAATGACTCTAGTATTCTTTTGCAGAGTGAGATAACTGATCATGACAAAGAAGTTGTCAGATACCAAATTAACAGGAGTACTTACCGGGATAAAATAAGAGATTTTCAAAAGTGGAATGAGGCTGTGAAAAATGCAATATTATATTCAGTAAGAGAAAGTATATATTATATATATATTGTTAATTTATTTTTGTTAGCATTTCAAGGAAATGCAAATCCAATAGTTCAGAATTTCTTCCTCAGCCTTTATTGTTACTCATTAGATGTATTCTTTGGGCTTTTTTTTTTTAACAATGCATATTAAACTTTTTTCGCTGTCTCTAGGATTCGAACCCAACACGCTTAACACACAAGTGGTAGCTATGATCGCCAGCCAGCAACCAAGCATTTCAATTGTGTATTAATACCATTAAGGGGTACTGCTATGTTTTAGTCTTACTCTCACAAGACCAACAGAAGTTCTCTTTTTTTCAAAATTCTTTTATCTGTGCTACAGACTATACAGTAAACTCTGCTACACATCTAATGAGTAAAGAAGGCTGAGAAAGAAAGTGTGAAGCTAAATTAGCAGAGTAAAACAATCTACAGATGAAAATAATCTTTGAAAAAATGAAACGTTTAGTTATCCGTTGGTTGTCATAGTTTAGTGGTAGGGCACTTTTGTGAAGTGGTCCTGGGTTCGAACCTGATGACATCCAAACATTAAAAAAATTCTGTATTGTTTAAAAAAGCCTGTAAAAGAGAGAGAATACACCAAAATATTTTATAATACATTCTATTAATTATATACACCTGCTATTATTCATTTGTTCTTCATTGTGTGCTGTCTGCAGCATTGGTTAAATGAGAAAAACCTTGGACTTCTTTCTTCTTTTAGGTAAGATAATTTTATAAGTACTTAGATTCATTTCATTGTTATAATTTAGAATTCATTGGCTGTTTTGATTCATATAAACCAGTCAATATTTATTTTAAAATAATACCATGATAATTTGATGATACTTATTTTATTCTCAGTAATTTTCGCTACTGGATGCTGCTTATTCTGACTTTAATTTTGAATGCCATTATTCTTGCTACTCTACGGATTCCATCAAATGGTGGACTATTGTTGTTTACTTCAGAATTAATTACACCAGTACACCTAGCGCTAACTGTCGGAGGGATCTTTCATGTGTTGTTGTCTGCTTGGACATTACTAGAATATTTCGTCATAAATGGAGCCAACTTTGTGTTCCCAGTATTTTTGTACAAAATTCAAGGTCGTTTACAAAGGCTTGGACACTACAAACACCTAAAATTTATGCTAAGGTTTGTTACATAATGACAGCGTGTGGCTGAAATACTCATTCTGAAAAACAGTTTTAGGATAAAAATTCTTAAAAATAATTCCATTTACGTTATATATATATTTCAGGGTCAAAATACTTCCGGATATCAACAGGACTTATTTAAGTGTCAACATAATTGGATTGCCCACTGTATTTCATGTTTTCTTTTTGGCATGCTCTCTTGTTGCTGTCCTTTTTAGGAATTACTTTTACAGTTTCTGCCTCCTATACATTGTTGTTGGCAATGATATACTACAAAGAGCTCTTCGTTCTGTTACAAAAAATGGTATATATAACTTACTGCACTATGTATTTTCTGAATACATTCTAGATGTAAATATTACAAATCAAAAAATGTATTTCACTATTTACTAAATAATGGTGTCTATGTTTTATGCAGGAAAGGCATTATTATGGGTTGCTGGCCTTTTACTTATTATAATATTCATATATGCAGTAATAAGTTTTGCTTTGTTCCAAGATAACTTTGATAGAACAAATAATTTATACTGCCAAACATTGGAAGAATGTTTTGTTAGTGTTCTACGATTTGGATTGGTTGACCACTTCTTGGTAAGACGTTTAAAAATATTTATGTATGGTTGTAAATGTATGACTTATTTCAGGATATTAATACTGATAATATTCAAGGAGCAAGAATTCGATTGGTATTTGATATTTCATTCTTTATTGTGGTCGGTACTATTGGACTCAATATTGTATTTGGGATCATAGTTGATGCATTCTCTCAGCTCAGAGACGAAAAAGTAAGGAATGATTTGGCGAGCGAGTGAAGCGAGCAAGGCATTATTAGTAGTGAATGATTGAAAGCAGGAAAACAGTATGTAGTATAATTTGTTAACTTTACTACTGAATTATTAGAAACTTAATTGGCAGGTTCATTTTCCATTTGTGCTCAGCCACACAATTATAATAATCATAATTAATCAGTTTTTTAAATACAATAGTTGTATTGTAATAGCTTGTATGACAGTGTTGTATAACTGGTGAAAATATTCATTGTTTAGTACAATGCTGAGCAAGATATGAAGAATGTGTGCTTCATCTGTGACTTACCAAGTCATAAATTTGATCGTTTAAGTAATACAGTAAGTTCATATTACAATATCTACTAAAGCTATAAAATATTTGTTGTGGAAGTAATTTTTTATGCTTTCAATTATTTTTTTATTCCGTTTAATACTTAACAGGGATTCAATGATCATGTAAAGCATGACCACAACATGTGGAACTACATATACTATTCACTATACCTTGATAAAGTTGATATAAGTCATAAAGCTATTGGAAAGTACATACATCTAAAGGTACAGTTCCATGTTATAATAATATATGAGATCATGTTCAAATTTGAATAGATAAAGGCCAAGAAAACAGATTTTTATCCTCACAGAAGAGCATTGGTACTGAACAATAATGAAGAAGGAGAAGATGAGATTAAGCGAGAATTAACAGAAATACGTCGACATATTAGTGAACATCAAGTCTACTTCAACCAAAAGTTTGAACAGATTGAGGTAAGTTAAAAGTCTAAAAAGTGTAAATTCCTGCCTCAGTACTTGTATAGTTTTAAACAAACCTACATATTTTCTGATTCCATTGCATTTCCTAAAGTGATGCAAGTTCATATATATTCAGCATTTTTTGATTAACTTTCAGACTTTTCCTGAAATTCAGAAAATGTTCTTTTTATCCTATAATGTATATATATATTATTATATAAAATTTAGTTGGTGAGCAAGTGACCCTTACAGGGATGACACAATTGAGATTGTATATATTTTTTGCTTATATGGTGCATGTGATCCCTATTTTCGCCCGTGCCACTAATTACACAAAAATAGTAAAGTATCTTGATAAAAACATAAGGAACAAAGTAATGAATCTGTCCACCATTTAGTAATGAGTTGAAAATCAGGCTAGCCTTTGGGGCAGACCTAAATGTAAACTTTCCATTTTATTAAAATATAGCGGACCCAGGAAGATAGATGTATTTCTCTGATAAGTGAGTTGAGTAAGAGCATTTCAGTTTCAAAAGTTGTAGACATTGTGCTAAGCTGTAGCTCATAGTTTGATCTCTCTTCTGAATATACTTTGAAGGTTATTTGTATGCTGTGCTATCACTCGCTAATAGCAGGCCAGCTTTTAAAATAGTTATTTGCAATTGTAGCTACACTGTATCGTTCACTCACTATCTCCTTATTTCAGGATTAGCTTCCACTGGAACTTCGTTGTCAATGTACGACTCCTCCTAATCTGTTGAAAAACATTCTGTCTAATGTGTCCAAAGAATGACATTGTCTCCAACTAGAAACTACTCAAACTGTACGTTTCCAAGGTTAACGCTGCACGCGTGCGCACTTACCCATACTATTTCACTTAGCTACCGCGGTATATCATTTAGTTTCCACTTGCTTACTGTGCTATTTCAATTAGTTATGCGCTATTTGACTTTCCTGGTGCAATTTCAATTGAACAGCGATTATTCCCATATATTTTTTAATGGGAAACTTACACGCCATACTATTATATAATAAATAAAAAATGAATTAGTAAATCTTATTGTATAAAATATAGCAAGGCTAGCTCGCTCCTTCCATTTGTGCTCAAGTGCACCACTAATGTGAATGTATACTGAACAGAGTTGCATAAATTTTGTGTGGAACTAAGCCTGTTTAGAAGCAGAACTTATTTAAAATATTCTACGAAGGGATTTAGTCAATGAATCATAGGATATGTTCAATATTAAATGTTTTATGTGGATCTTGTGTGTGTATATGAAAGGGTTATCACTGTTTGCATCTGTTAGGGTACTAATATATGTGCTTCTAGCTGTTTGTTGGGTAATATTAGATTTAAGGAGTACCCACTTTAAATTAAGCTAGACCACATTCTTGGGTTTATGGATTTAGGGGTGAACCTAGAGTGTTTAGATCACCTATTGTTCAAAATTGAGACTGTGTTTTTAACCAGTTTGCATCTAATTATATTATTAATGGACTATACAATACATGAAAGTACACAATACCTATCATTCAATCTAACTATAATATTAAATGATATTATGTAAAAGATTAACAAATTCAAGCTACTGACTAGAACCAAAGATGCTACATGAGTGTGTTTGCATGCCTCTTTAACCTAGTTTGTTTGCTTGCCTGCTTGCTGCTGTAGATTAGATGCTTGTTTCCCATTCTCCTACTTTTTTCAGAGCTTTGAGTACACATTATTGAGTCTGGTTATCGCTGGAATAGAAACAAACAAACAAACAAACAAACAACAACATAAGCAAAGTCTTCATTCTACACACTGTACAACCACTTTTAGTTGGAAAAAATACTTAAAATTACATGGGGCCGAGGGTAATCATGATAAAAGAGCTTTAGTGAGCCTTAGGATAGTACTATGAATGGGTAGTTGTAAATTGGAGGTAGTAATTCTTCATCTCTATTCATAGAACTTGTTTATTTGTGATGTACCAGAACCCAATCTATTTTAAATCTATTACTTTCCAATTTCTGACATGATAAATTTTAGTTGCATATTCAGCCACTTGTGAAGTAAACTAATTTTAATCAAACAAACCTTTTTTTAAAAATTGTATTATTGTTATTCAGTGTATGACTGGTTTGCCTTGTATAATCAACTAATACTATGATAAATTCTATTGCTGAGGGTTAGCTATAACATATTTAATATTCTTCAGAAAAATATAGCTCTACAAAAGCCCAAACCACAAGGTGAATAGGATGAAGTTATCTGTAGTGAAGAACAAGATATTTGTAGAAGCTTTTTTTCATTAGTTTAGCTATTTTTAGTTTCATATTTTTTAATTAGCCATAAAGCAATAATTATTATGAACTTTGTACTTTTCTGTCATTGAATACGCTTCATATTATAATTTGCTGCATTTATTAATAAATATCAGTGAATTTAATAGTTGTATAAAAATAAAAGTTGTTGTGGTCTAGATAAGTCATGCAACTAGATTTAGTTTTACTTAGCTATATCAATTTCTAAAGTCCAACACAGGAATTTACAACAATATTCTCAACGTTATTATGATGAAGTAAACATGCCAATCATGATGTAGTTGCTGTAAAGAAGTATGCACACCTGGTTATACATTCAATGAGATATGTACATGAGATTACAACAGCAGGTTAGAATCATGAGATTATGGATCTGAACTCAGAAGATCAACTTGAGGCATTTATTTGCCACAGCCAATGCCTCTACTATGTCATACTGATCATTGAATCACATAAGATGAGAAAATTTTAATTATGTACTCTCCACTAAGAACAAAAGATTTTGTTCTTTTTGTATTTAAATAACTAATTTAATACAATTAGGTTAGTACATGTATGAGAATTAATAGTCACGATTCATGTAATATCATGCCCCAAAATTACAGCACTTCATGAAAAGTGTCCATTGAGAACCATAACAAAATCATAAATTAGTGTATAATCAGTTGAGAACTAACTTGATGACCTCCAAAGTCTTGTCAAATTTTTGTCAACTCTAATTATCAGCTCAGTTTATGGATTTTGTTATGGTTGTCAATGGACTCTTATCAGGTAGTGATAATTGATGGAATTTAATGTGTTTATTATTGCATATAAAAAAATTATACTAGTATGCAAGTAAATATTATGTGAATAGCTATTTGTAAAATTTCCATGTAACACTTTACCTATACCATAATGCTTAAAGATAAACTTGATTAATTGGCAGTAATAAATGTTAGGAAAATTATTTTGCCAAGTAAAGAAGAATATTAATAACACAACTTCTCTTTAAAAACACTGGCATAAAATCCATCGGAAAAACAGATGTTTGTAAGGGTTATAGCTAGTCTAAAATGTCTACATCTTTTTAAATTAACGTATGCAACAACCAAAATTCAAATAGCTGCAGTATTTCTGCAGTATTTTCTAATTGCTGCAGTATTTTCTAATTGCTGTATTATTTCATTTTCCACTCTTGTTATCAGGCTGTGGTATTTCCTAGCTACCACAGCAATAATTCCTATCATCACTTCATGACACCAATGCAATCTCTAAATTTGTGACAGCCAGCAAATTTTCTTTTAATTCAGTTGTTTAAAAAAGCTTATGAAAGGAAGACATAACTATAATTATAATACATGAAGTTTTTAATTTTGTCTTTCTAGTGAATGGTAGGTGATTTTTAATGAGTAAAGTAGTTTGCTTTTTTTAACTGAAGCGTTCTACTGATTCGTTGGTATAGAACAAATAACCACTGCAAGATGTTACTATAATTTCATTTTAAAAGACATTATAAGTTATACAGTCGAACCTCCCTACAACGGGACTCCGAGAAGCGGTCAGACTCTCAACAACGGTCAGACCGTTGGGAACGGAGTATTTTCTGCAATGTATGTAATGGTATTTTTGACTCCAAGTAACGGTTGACTCTCTACTCCGGACAACGGCCAAGTTGTGTGCCCCAAACCGTAATGTCTTGTACAATATTTAGGGACAGCCAGTTAGCCACACCCAACTTATTGATGCCGCCATTTTGCCTAGCCTTTCAATTTTAGCTTGCCACGCCTAACTAATTTATGACTTGTGTGCCTTTCAATTTAATAAAAGACATAATACTAAATGAATGCTAATACTAATTTTACATTCATTACAGATGTCCCTCTATTAATAATTTATTAACTAGTTCTCTCATTCGGCAGACATAAACAGGTGGGCCGAACAGGCGGTAGATACAGGGCACTTCCAGGCCATAACCGGTGCCTCTGTTCACTCTCTCTCCTTGGACCACAGCATACGCTTTGTTGACATCTCTTCTTAAGAAGTGAAAAAAACGCGGTGCAAGATTGCGTGGTACATGACCTACAACTGTGGAGTCCTTCATAACTGCTACTGCTTTATTGTCTTTGGCATTTGTGGGCTCTGGCTTCATGATCCCCCAAAACTTGCAGTTCAGCACTAACAACAACCTGACTTGCAGCCATGCACACATTACACCTTCTTGGGGTGGGTTTTATCTGAGCTCTCCCGCATTGCTTGCACCAATATGGCTTCAAAGCAGAAGAAAAATTTCCTGCCATTAAAAAAGAAAGTGGAGGTTATCAAGGCCCACGAGAATGACAGGGGGCTCAGTCACCGTGCACTAGGGGAAATGTTTCAGTGTGGCAGGACTCGGGTTGCCCAAATTATCAAGAATAATGATTCTATTTTAGCATTATTTAAAGCTAATGCTTCTGGAAGCAGGATCCATTCCACTAAAGTCTCTCGTACATGTGAGTATGAAGACATAAATAAGGCTTTGTACGAGTGGTACCTTTTAGCTTGTTCAAAACATGTTTATCCTGGTGGTCCCCAGCTTATTGAAAAAGCTAAAGTCATTGCTGAGAAATTAGGGAACGAAAGCTTTAAGGGATCCAATGGTTGGTTAGGCAAGTGGAAAGCCAGATATAACATCAAACGTTTTAAAATATGTGGGGAATCTGGGGATGTGCAGGGAGTTACTGTGGATTCATGGAAGGAAAGGCTTCCTGAGTTAATTACAGACTGTTCTAACTAAGTTGAACAGCAAGTTAATTCATAGCCAGCGTTCGATCAATGCAGGTTGCCACCCTAGCACTCTCGAGTCAAAATTTAGTAATATCAAAATAGTTTTTTTTGCCAGCCAATACCACTTCAAAGTTGCAGCCACTTGACCTTGGCATCATACAAAATTTCAAGGGGCACTATAAATGCTTACTTTTGCGATATGTGCTAACAAAAATTGATGAATGCCAAACTGCATCTGAGGTAGTGAAATCGGTCAATATCTTAGTAGCCATAAGGTGGGTTGCCCAAGCATGGTCAATCGTATCAACTCAGACAATTTCAAAATGTTTCAGGAAAGCTTGTATCCTCAATTCAGAGATGGATATTGTTTCCTGCAGCATGGAGGAAGATGACCCATTCTCAGCTGTGAATGTTGAAGCCGACCTTACCAGCCTCATTCATGATGTAGTGCCTAACTGCTGCAGCTCAGATGAGTACTCTGGAAGATATCAAAACATTTCTAGAAAGTCGAGGTCACTTAATGGAGTCAACCAAGATTGGATCTGTGGATTCATTGGCTTCATTACAACTGTACTACTGCATGCAATTTTTTTTTATATAAGTCAATTTTGATGACTTGTCCTTCTTATTATTTTTCTGTTTCTAAAATAATAATGAATGCCAAATAATGTACCTAACCACAATATACTGAAATAGAACTGAAGGAGGAATGTGTATGCTTCTCTCACTTACCTTGCAAGATTTATCCTTGTGTAACACACTAGGATTGATCTCCCCAAGATCGGAAGACAGCCTAGAATAAGTGACATTCTGGGAGGAGATCTGGGTAGTGCAGTTGTACAAAAAGGAAATGTCATTGTGGCGGCACTACGAAATCATCTTCATGTATGTGTTTGTTGAACTCTTTTCTCAGACAGCTTGTCAATTTTTGGCTCCCTAATGAACATAAAAATAATCCAAAAAATTAACTGACACAGAAAATAAAACTTCACCAACTCCAGTAAGGCGTCGCTCCACCCACAAAAACACCACTCCACTGCACCACTCACCCTCAAAAGCACCGCTCCACCGTCAAAAGCACCACTCACCCTCAAAAGCACCGCTCCACCGTCAAAAGCACCACTCACCGTCAAAAGCACCACTCACCATCAAAAGCACCACTCACCGTCAAAAGCACCACTCACCATCAAAAGCACCACTCACCGTCAAAAGCACCGCTCCACCGTCAAAAGCACCACTCACCGTCAAAAGCACCACTCACCGTCAAAAGCACCACTCACCATCAAAAGCACCACTCACCGTCAAAAGCACCACTCAACCGTCAAAAACACCACTCACCGTCAAAAGCACCACTCCACCAGTTTAGTCAGATTAATCGCTATAACAACTTACTATAGTGAGTAAGTTGTGTTTGTACGGTCAGCAAGATGGAGGATTGCGGTTAAGTTTATAGTAGCCAGATTCTTTTCCTAACCGCTTCACCAGACCTTTCCGTACGAGTCGGTTAATTAAAGGGTGCTAAGCAATGGTTTAGTACAGTCCTTGGCTTCTATAGGAACAGAATGATTTTGAAAAAAGCGATTCGCTTCCTAGAACGACTGGCTGGTGAGACTATTTGCTTCACTGCCCCTAATACCTCCTAATGTCCATATCTGGCTAATTAGTGTGTGTGTGTGTGTAAGTATGTATGTGTGTGTGTGTTTATGTCACAAACACACTCTGAACTGATTAGTAGTACTAACCAGCCTGAATTAGCCACACCTATAACTGCAGCAAAATTCTACTCTCTGCTTTAACTTTTCTGTCTAAAAAAAAAAGGTGATTTGTTGTAATTTCTCTAGCAAGCGAGACAGCCAATGCATGAAGCATACCAACATGTTTTGCGTGGTACATACCTCTTACTAAGTCACAGCTGAAAGCTAACAGCTGAACCTTCCATGTCTTATGTTGTAGATAGAGTCACATGTACTAGAGTTTATCAAAATGTTGATGAGAGATTTGTATTATAAAGACACTGGCTTTCGGGAATATTCTATCAGCTGTTTCCTCTTTTGTAAAAAGGAAATAGTGAGAAGCACATAATTTATTAATTTAATGATGACGATAATGATGTTAATAATAATAATAATAATAATAATAATAATAATAATAATAATAATACTAGTAATAGTAATAATAGTAATAAATTAATGATGATGATAATAATAATGATTATAGTAATAGTAATAATAATTGCTGTGACTGTAGTTGTTATTGTTATTGTTATCATTTATAATAATATTATTTTATAATTATTATTATTCTTATTATTATTATTATTATTATTATTATGCTTTATTTTTAATTAGTCTCACTGCATAATATTCTCAAAGTGATTTGGATCTAGAACAACATTACTTGCTTGAGGAGGTAAGACTGAGTTTGGGGCTTGAGTTGTGTGTGAATAGTAGCTCCAACCTTCACCTCGGAATTTCCCGAAGTACTTGCAGGTGTAGAGCTATTTCTTCGTCCCTGGTAGGTCTTTTGTCTTCAAATTTAGTTTAAAAGAGTTGTCTGTTAGTGTCCATTCCAACTGCAACAATAAAGTAAGCTCAAAATATACAGGAAAAGAAATATAAATGTACAGCATAACCCAGCTATCTGCGGTTTCAAGTGGTACTGCACCCTTAAGGATTATTGTTTGTTAGGCTACTCTAGACTGGAGTGACCTACTATATCAGAATCAAATGTAGAAAATACTAACTATTCCAATGATCAGCATGGCAACAGAGTAATGTACTATAAGAGGTCTTAAGGGTTTTCTATTTTGTAGTTTCATCATACTAGATGTAATTTCATTTTTTTGTCATAACAACCATTTCAAAGGAGACACAATAATTTGGCAAAATACTCATCATTTTTTGTATCATACAACATGGATCACATTTATCCTAAAGTTTGACAAGAAGCTAGACAGGGGAAAACCACAACAGCTGGTTCTATGGATGCAGTAATTTCAGTTTCCTTGATTTCTTAATAATCAAAAAATCCATTCTATAGGGAAAGTTCCATTTATTAAGCCTTTAGCTGTGTTTTTTTTAATTTCCCTTTCCTCCTGATCCGCTATGTTTGAAGTAGTAGCTACAAACTTTCAGTTCCTGTCATACAGGATTTGGCCAAGCCATGTAGTATGGAGTTTCAAGTGCCTTGCACAGCTAGATTATATTTTTAGTTTGTACAAAATATTCAATTTAGTACAAAGGCCAATTATGGACTATGAACCCTTCTAATCACACCACAAAGATAACCATACAGGATTTCCTCATATCAGTGGGGTTCATCAGGTCAAAGAGGAGGATTATGTGGAATGTGGGATAGATGAGTGGTGAATTCAAACTTTATTTTATTATTATTTTTTGTGCATAATTAAATGAGTGAGCATGTGCAATCCACTGGAGCCAGGCTATAAATGCAGCTGCTCATAGATGACAATTCACATCTCCCAGATATTGAAGATAGCTGAGGAAACAAAATGGCGCACGACTACGGAGTACCAGAAATTTGTGCCAAGATCGTCTGCAAGCATACAAGCAGCTACTTACGCGGAACTACTAAAGCGGCAACTTTTACTTTGGACTGCGAGCGAGATCGTACGTTTGAAAAAAGGATATTTCTGAGTTATGATTATGTCTTTAATTGTGTGTTATGTGGTTATAGCTATGTTTTATTTTAAGAGTGGTGTGACTGACTAAAGCTACGATATAGTGTAATCGCGGTTATTGAGTGGGAATAACAATTCTTTCTCAGCCTTATTATTATTCATTGGATTTTTTTCATGTTTTCTTTTAATTCCAAAATTCAGAGTCATTGTTAATCTGGTACTACTGAAGTTAATGATGCATATAAATTGGTACATCTATAGTAGCTTGATATCAGTTCATTCAATACAATTCTTTGTGCTAATTTTCAGTCGTGTTCTATAATAAGAATTAAAACGAAAATGGCTTTAAATTTGCAGGATCCAAATTTTATTATGGCATTCGAATAGCCAATGGAACCTGGGACTATTCTGGGACTTCCAACCACATCTTTGTAGTTCTTGTAGGAACTAAAGGAGCAACCAACAAACTTCATATTTTGAGATTTTTTGGGAGGATAAAGCAAGGAACGTGTAAAGATCTCCTTGTGGAGGCTGATTCTGACCTTGGAGATATTCGCATTGTGATCTTTGGAAATGAATCCAATTGGATTTTCCCCAAGAATGATTGGTATGTCAACTATTCTATCATATACAACTATACAGGAAGTAACACAATGGCCATGGGGGAATGCTTTCCTTGCTATCATTGGATAGGAGATGGAGAAACTGTCAGCACAACGTCTGCTACAAGTAAGGTTCATATGTATTTATTTGGGTTATGCTGAGCCTATTCAAATATTTCATATCAATACACATTTACAGTATTTGATCTTTACTTTTTATACCAAATCAGAAGTATTTTAATTTCTGGCATAATTTTTAGCACAATAATATTGTTTCTGCTGTTGTTTTTTTTGATATTGTTATTATTACTATTACTATTATTATTATTATTATTATTATAATAATTATTATTGTTATTATTATTACTATTACTATTATCACTAATATTAATATTATCATTATTTTTATTACTGTTCATGTTGTTGTTGTTGTTATGGTAGAAATGGTAGTAGTAGTAGTAGTAGTAGTAGTAGTAGTAATAGTAGTAATGGAAAGGTAGTAGTAGTAACTGTAGGAGTAGTAACAGTTATAAGAAAAGAAATAATGATTGTATTATTGTTATCATTTTACCGTTAGCATCGTCGTCTTTAAATTTATTCCAGTGTTACGGCAAGATGTCAAGGATAAAATCCTGTTAAGACAGCGAAATTTAGAATTAAGCGAAAGACAAGAAAAATACAAGTGGCACAAATTTTCTGACATCGGAGTTCCATCAGCCATAGATGAGACTACGGTGGATATCCCTGCAGATGAGCAATTCAACAGAGTGAAGAATATAGACTTCACATGTGATGGAATTAAGGCAGCTGTTGACTTGGGTCTGACCAAAATTTTCACAGACATGAACGATCTCGGTGACTATGCAACGTTTGCGAAATCCATTAACAGTGAAGAGGCCATCCCTCTGTACGGCGCTGGGCGGTGGACTTCGGATGTGGAATTTGGCCGTCAAATATTAAATGGAGTCAACCCAATGGTCATTAAAAAGTGCACGCAAATACCTGCTAAGTTTCCCATTACTGAAGACTTAATTAAACCCTATTTGACAAGAGGTCTTACCTTAGAGGAGGAAATTCAGGTAAATATATTATAGATTCATGCTATTCATGTGCAGTTGATGTAATTTACATACATACGTACATATAGGCTGGTCGTATCTATATTTGTGACTTGGAAATTATGGATGGTCTCCCACCTCGTGAGGGATGTTTTGTTCCGGCTCCAATTTGTCTTCTCTATGTGAATAACACCGATGACCTGATCCCCATAGCTATTCAAATCAGACAAGGAGTAAGGGAGGAGGAGAAAGCAATTCCTAATCCTATATTTTTTCCAGGTGATCACTGGATGGATTGGATACTCGCCAAAATATACTACCAGAATGCACATGGACAGGTACTATTTCCAGGAAGTAGTTAAGGATGTTTTTTAGTCATCATTATAAATATACCATTTTTAGGATACCAGTACAATAAACATTTAAACATTATTTGACCGATTAATTTTCTGGTTCAGTGAAAGAGCATTGGAATAAGAGTGTGTTAGATTTTTGCATCTATTTCTGATACAAGTTACATGTGCTTTTATATATATTTAGCTTCAATCATTCTTGGCTGTTCTGAAAAATAATAATTAGTTCAAGAGGTATCTTTTTTTTTTTTGTTACTTCAGCTTATTTACTGTTTTTATAAATATGTAAGCATAAAGCACTGGTGGTACAGTTGATTTATAATTAAAATTTTCTCGTAGCTTCACCAAGTTTTGACCCACTACATTTCCTGTCATGCCGCCATGGAAACCTACTGCGTGGCTACTATGAGAAATCTTCCAGATTCTCATCCCGTCAACAAGCTACTGAGACCTCATTTTCGGTATACTGTAGCTATCAACACTCGGGCCAGGGCAACGCTTATCAACGATGGTGGAATCATCGACAAGTCCTTTGGAATTGGTGGACAAGGAAAAAAAGAGCTATTTCGCAGAGCTTCCGAGTATTACACTGTGGACTTCACGAATATCAAGGAAAGCATTGCAGAACGCGGCCTAGAGGATCTCCCCAAGTTTTATTATCGTGACGATGGCCTCAAGCTCTGGGAACGCTTCGAGTGTCTAGTCTCAGATATTGTCGACGAATTTTACCAATCTGACTCTGAAGTCAATGATGACACAGAGTTGAAGAACTGGGCAAAAGATTTGCACACAAATGGGTTTCCTAAGTTCAGGAAAGCTCCTGAGGGTCGAGGCTTCCCACAGTATATCACGACAAAGTGCGAGCTCATCAAGCAATGTACTCGCATAATGTTCACTGGGTCCTGCCAGCATGCAGCCGTCAACTTTGGTCAGTATGTAATCTATAGCTTTGTGCCGAATGCACCATTTGCTCTTCGACGACGCCCACCAACAAAGAAAGGGGAGACATCATACGATACTCTGCTGCAGACTCTTCCAGACAAGCTGACTACAGTTAAAAGTATATTGATCACATACGCTCTTTCACAGTATAGCACTGATGAGGTAAAAAGATATTAATATGAATCATTTCATTTTGCGCCTCAATGGCTTAATTACACCCCCGTTATTTATAGCTATATCATCCTATTATAACTTCAAACTGAAAATGTGTATTTGATTGTCTATAGATTACTCTTGGCAAGTATCCAGCTGAAAGGTTCCTTGAAACTAAAGCTCTAAACATTATTTCTGAGTTTGATATCAAACTGCGCTTATATAAAGATGAAGTAAAAGCTCGCAATGAGACATTGGACATGCCTTATACATATTTATTGCCCGAAAAAGTTCCAAATAGCATCACTATTTAGAAAACGTTTTTAATTATTAACCAAACTTGTAGTTACATAATAGTAGTGAAAATCAATGTATTCATGAAATGTAGATGTTTACTAATTTTATTATCTTTTGTGGTCATTTGTATTTTGCAATTGTATGTCATTTATATTATTTTTAATTAAAAAGTGTGAAGAATTTTATTCCCTTACACACATAAGTATCTAATTATGAAAATGTTTTCATCCAATTTATGACTGTTACTCAGTTATTGTAAGAAATAGATCCCAAAATTTGATTACAGCCAAATTCAAAATCAATGACTTATGATTACTTAACCACACCCACTGAATTAAAGTACTAATAAGTGTACATGAGAGACAGTATTTTTTAAGTTCTATATTATACACTACTATTACTATAGGATTTCATGATTAATGTTATGATCACTATTGTTATACAAGAGTTGAACATTTTTTTAACTGGACCTTTTTTGTTGCAAGCTGAAAACCAAAGCAAATTCATCTGTTGAGAAAAAGACTACTCTTCAATAGGTCAGTGATTTTGAAACTATAGCAATGCTTTGCTATATTACAGTTATATTTTTTATCAGGGAATATTGTTTTTATTATCTCTAAGGCATACTTTATTTGCTGAAGACATAAAAGAGCTGCTTACTGATACATACTTGGTAGATGCTTGTAAAGTCAAGTTGTGGTGGAAAAATTTCTTCTCTGCTAATACCATGAAAAGGGAATATTGTTTTTATTATCTCTAAGGCATGAAAAGTGCTCTCACATGTATAAACTTGGCCAAAACCATTTAATTCATAACTAAGAGTACGGTTCCATAGCAGTCACAAACCTTGAGTTGAGAAAGGATTCGTCATTTTTTTTAATCAGGATGAACTTCTGATCACAATGTTCATCCAGTACAGACAAAAGCAGCATATTTGCGTGAAATATGATACTGATAAAGGTGCATCACCTAGGATTAGTAAGCTATATACTGCAGTATGATTCAGACTGTAACTGCAACAAAGTGTATCTTGCTGTGCAGAGAGGTTTCCCAGATATTAAAGGTATCCTCCCTTCTAGAGTATTGGCCACCATTTCTCAGCATCACATGCTGTCTGTCACTTTGGTGGTTGTAGTGGATTGCTGCCAGCCCTAAACAAATAAAAACAACAACAACCACTTTTGTCCCATGATGATTGATGTAAGGTGTAGTTTTGATCAGTAGCCAGTTATAATTATAGTACTGTAGTATATCATTAAGCAGATTTAATGCCTAGCTCCTTTATAACAAATCAAGAAACCTAAACCCAGTGTACTCCCAAGTTACACATGGAAATGTACTTCCAAATTTTGTTACAGCAGAAGTAGGCAAGGCAGCACAACAGGGAATATTTGTCAGCACCAGGGGGTGAGCATATGATATGCCAGTCACATGTCTGTACATTCTGGAATAAATAGTAATCATGTTTGTAAACTGAATCCACAGTATCCAGAAGTTTGCAGAATTCCCATCCATCCCATGATACTGCTATGGCTGCCCACAATCACTCTTTGTACTGTCAGAAACCATAGCTCAAGCCCGAAAGCCTAGACATGAAATCTTATCTGTGTGATCGCGAAGCCCCACCCACTACAGGAAGTAAGTTTTAAGGAAGCTAAATAGCTGCAAATAATGGTGCTAATTATAGGAAGCATCCACTCAGTTTTGAGTTATTGGTTTTGGGCCATGTTTATACATAGTATGATAGTCATTTTTACGATTTCTTTTCCTACACAGTTACCCTTTATATACTTTTTTTTAAATGTTTTATTGATTTGATATAAGTTAATTTAATCAGTGTTGTTATTACAATTTCCAGTTTTGTAGTCGGATGAAGTATTCAAGCTGACATAATAACCTACCGGACCAACTAAGATCCCTTTACCAGATTGCGTCTCAACTCCTCTAGACTTCCATTGACCAATTGTTTCGATGTTAGCCCCAGGAAACATATCAGTCAACCTAATCACCTCGTGAGGCTTCCATGATCCTGCATCCTCTGAGCAAGGCACAAAGTCGTTGTGTGACACTGCATGTTTTATCTTGGATAAGCATTCACGACTTTTTTGTAGTTCTGCATTATAGTCACCTTGGGCATGTGACGATCCTGATGTTTTACTGTTTAGGTTAGCCTCCATTGTACTCTCATTACAACCTGATTGCTTAGTTCCTTCGTTATGTTCCATTATATGATCCGTTTTATCAGCCATGCCAGGAGCCACAGCAGTGGCCACATTTTCATTTAGAGCTTTAGTATCCTTTGAATGAATTCTACTTTCCTTAGTTACTTGTCCCTCTTTACTCTGATTTTTCAGCAGTAGTAATTTTCTTGAATCATGATGTGTCGTATTCTTACTCTGATATGAACTTGAATGTTTCTTAGGGCTATACAGATATCTACTTTGAGTGCTAAGTGAGGACTTGTTTAAATGCAATGTTTGTCTTGACGATGGTATAACACACTGTAAAAAATGGGGTGTTCCACTACACCTTTAATGGGGTGTAGTGGAACACTTCTGTATTGTGGGGTGTTGTGCTACACTCTGAAGTGTTTGGTAACACTGTGGAGTGTAGCATGACACCCTTATAAGCTATAGTGACTTTACTACACTTCTGTGGAGTGTATCAGTACGCCCATGCAGACTTGCTACTTTAAGAGGTGTTCAACTACTGACACAGTGGTAGGAACTAGCTAGTGGGCTGACTACAACTTTGGCCAGTTTGTTGATGGAAATAATTATTGAATGTTTACAATTAATGTGCATATCATTATGCTGGTCTTATGTGGTTCACAATTTAGTGGGCAAGATTCTATCAAGCACACTTTATGCATCATTGTGCAAGCTATATTCATAGTGGCTAGCTTTACTAATTTCAATTTAATGTTTTTATTCACAGCACTAACAACGAGGAAGCTGAAGAGCTTAAAGTTCTAATGAAGAATTTCAAGGCATGCTTGGTAGCTAAGTTTGAGAACAACACAGCTAAATATGTATATGTGGTTATTTCTAATAGTTATTAAAATTATATTATTATGATGACATTAACCTTTAAGTAATGAGTCTCATTGGTTTCATCTGCCAGGGATAGTCTAGGCTTTAAAAAAAAAAAAAAAAAAGGAGACAATAAAATAAAACCTGAGATTGCATTTCTGCTATGCAGCTTACATCTTAATAATATGGTAAAAGTGTCAACGCAATTCAAGAAAGTAAAAACAGCATTTGTCTTTGCACAAATCAACTTACCATAGCAATTGAAAAGGTGACGCTTTACCGAACCACTTTGAGAAGCCGTTTAAGATGAAACAGTTGTAAACCCCTTTACCCAATTAATTGATTAGCACAGTTGCGTACAACCCTTGAATATGAACTCGGAACAAACTATATATTAGTTGTAAGACACTAGGATCATCCGTGCATTGGGTAACAAGCTGTAAGCTTAGAATTTAAATCAACCGCTTTTGGTTTGTGTAGGCTTTACTCACTGTTCTGTCACGGTATTGCTACCAAAACTGAGTTCAGTAATCTAGCTTTTTTTTTTCTTTTTTCTTTTTTTAATTAAATATATACAATACAATACAATACAAAATAATATAAACTGAGTTACAGTCAAAAAACAAATGAAATTAAATCAGTTTAGATGTGCTTCTGAGGTCACCAGTCTACTGCTGGTATTCTTACAGCATGTCCAATAGATGATCTGGCTCAAATGGCTTGGATAGAGGACCGTAGAAGAGAAAAGGATAGGCGCCATCGTAACCATTGAAGAGTACTGCTATAACTGTGTTCCCACTTATTGGCGAGCATGGACGCTAAATTTTTTATAGAATATATTGGCTTCCTTTGCTATGCCACCCGTAGTAGAGAGTACAACTGGTGTGAATGTGGCGTGTTCCACTTCTCTAATTCTCTCCTCATATGCCCGTTTCTTGGCTTGTTCGTGCTATACACCATTTGCATGTCTGAATGTTTGTTGGAAGGGGCATAGGGGTTGAATACCCTTACATCAAAATATGTTCTTTCGTGATTGCCGCCCCAAACACCGTTTGCTGCAATGTCGAGTCTTGCTCCTGGCTGTGAGTTAGCAGTCGCACCATTCAGTTCTTCAAACACGGGCTGAAGGCCAGGCTCAATACATACATCCTTGCACACCTCAGTTAAGAGTTGCTGTCAAATTCCGTATTTCGTTGTGTCTTATGGATGGAAACCCCCCTTTGGGGCATGAAAGGGCATGCTCAACTGAGAAGACGGCCCCACATGCACATTTAGCTGGTAGTCTCCCAGGGGTGTCCAGCCATGGCGCAGTGCGAGGGCGTCGTGAAATGCACCCCTGTGTAGAGCGGAGCCGTGTTCCATTAGTGGGAGCACTGTCAGCCAGGTTTAAGATCCTTTTTCCTTTGCTAGGTTCACTGCTCTCTTCTGGCTGGCAGATAGCAATTTCATGAGGTCTTCCGCATCCTTTGAGTTTTCTTCCACGATATGTGTCCTCACCCTATTCTTGGATTTGAGTTGCTGAGCGATAATATCAAGTCCATATTCATCGTCCTGTGATAGGATGTGAGTGCAAAGAGAGGAGATAATCATTAAGGAGTGGTGGTATTCCTTGCAGGCACGTTTGGAAGGGATGGTGATTTAGCTAGTAGCCCCGTAGCTCAACGCAAAAAAAGCTACATAATAAAGCGAGGGGACGGCGAGACCCTTTACCAACCTAGAACCTCTACACTCGATTAGCGGTTGGTAAAGGGATTGGGTACATGAGACTAACTTTTCATTATGGCGGTTCGGTTAAATGAAAGTATCTCTCTCAGCTTTCAAGAGTAAGTTAAAAGCTTTGCACCCCTTAAAAAAAGTAATGCCAATCTAGTAATACTCTCGTGATGTGGGAGAGGAGGACTGTCTAATAATTCTGTACATTAGTTTCGTAAGTAGTTTGAGACAAATAGTGTGTACAAGGTGCCTGTTTGAGTTTGCTAGTATGTAAGTCTGACAAAAATGAAAACTGGTTGTTTGCTATGTAAACTTGACATGAGTCATCTTCAGTGGTTTCACAAGACAGCTGCATTAGGCTTGTATGTTTGTCCCCCCTCCATCTAATCCTATCATTAGTTAGCAAGTGTCTAAAGGGTACTACTTGTCACTTACTCGTAATAATATCAGTGAAATTAAAAATTCGCTCACCTAATAGCTAGACTAGCTAAATGGAATGGCGGTACAACTATAAAAATTAAATGGAATCATATAGCTATTATATCCATGTAATTTTTATACAGCAGGACTACACCTGTATTATCTTGTCCAGTAGTGATGGCATTTCCCATTGGCTTATTTTGCAGGTAGCAACATGCTGCTGATGTATCAATGCCAGTCAATACAAGATGTTGGCGAAACAAGTGTCATGAAGTAAGTTGATAACGGGTGTGAACATAACCAGGCCTCATCCCTAATAGTGATAATGTTGGTGGCCCTGCCTCTTTTATTGTCTAGGTACTAATCTTTCCAGGGTTTTTTTTTTTGTTTGTTTGTTTTTGTTTTGGGGCACGACTTAGGTTCACCTGCATTGAGTCTACCACACTGGATTTATGTCCAAACCAAAAAGTTGAAGACTTACTGATATTCTCCTATTACTTGTTACAGGGTGGGCATTATTAGGGTAAACTTGTAGTTGTGCGTTCCCTGGCTGCTTTGGCTGTCTCTTTAGCCTATGGCTTTGACCCATTCTTGGTTGATGCTCACACTTTGCTGGCAAGTCTATACATGCTTTATTATTGACAGTCTCATTGCACTGCTTATCTGCTGATGCTATCCCTTACCTTATGACCTTACCATGCACCCTTCACTTGGCTATTCTTTTGTACTAGACCTTCCCTAGCATCCTCAGGTTGTCCTCCAGCTCCCACTCTTTGGGCCCTAATAACACTAGAGTTGAAACAAGTAGGAAAGTGTTGGTTGGCCTGTGCTGTTGCATATAGAACAGAGATATTATAAAGTATCGAGTATCATAGTTGCTGAGGCTAGTGGTTCTGTAGTATGCAATGATATTGGTGCCATTGGCGCTGAGGGTTCACACCTTTGGTGCTTCATTAGCTTGGCTTGATAACTAATTTTCTTTTCCATTAGAATTAATATTGTCATAACCTTTTTTCTTTTTTTTTCATTTCCTAGATTTCATGGTGCTTGGGCTGCTGCTATCTGTACTGAGGTTCTGGTGTTCTTGATTGAAGAAGAGAATAATGGTAAGTCTCTAAGCATGCACTACTGTTATCATTGTACATACACGTACTAATACTAACACTGCATTCACGAAGTAGTACTGCACACGAAGTGCTAACACTGTGCATGCACGTAGTACTATGCACGCACATAGTACTAACACTGTGCACACACATAGTGCTAGCACTGTGCATGCACGTAGTACTATTACTGTGCACGCACATAGTGCTAACACTGTGCACACACATAGTGCTAACACTTTGCACACACATAGTGCTAGCACTGTGCATGCACGTAGTACTATTACTGTGCACGCACATAGTGCTAACACTGTGCACACACATAGTACTATTACTGTGCACGCACATAGTGCTAGCACTGCATGCACGCACGTAGTACTAACACTGTGCACACGCATAGTGCTAGCACTGTGCATGCACGTAGTACTAACACTGTGCACGCACATAGTGCTAGCACTGTGCACGCACGTAGTACTATTACTGTGCATGCACATAGTGCTAGCACTGTGCATGCACGTAGTACTGTTACTGTGCACGCACAAAGTGCTAGCACTGTGCACGCACGTAGTACTAACACTGTGCACGCACATAGTGCTAACACTTTGCACGCACATAGTGCTAGCACTGTGCATGCACGTAGTACTATTACTGTGCACGCACATAGTGCTAACACTGTGCACGCATATAGTGCTAGCACTGTGCATGCACGTAGTACTATTACTGTGCACGCATATAGTGCTAACACTGTGCACGCACATAGTGCTAGCACTGTGCATGCACATAGTACTAACACTGTGCATGCATGTAGTACTATTACTGTGCACGCATATAGTGCTAACACTCCACGCACGTAGTAATATTACTGTGCACGCACATAGTGCTAGCACTGTGCATGCACGTAGTACTATTACTGTGCACGCACATAGTGCTAGCACTTTGCATGCACGTAGTACTATCACTGTGCACGCACATAGTGCTAACACTTTGCATGCACGTAGTACTATTACTGTGCACGCACATAGTGCTAGCACTGTGCATGCACGTAGTACTATCACTGTGCACGCACATAGTGCTAACACTTTGCATGCACGTAGTACTATTACTGTGCACGCACATAGTGCTAGCACTGTGCACGCACGTAGTACTATTACTGTGCACGCACATAGTGCTAGCACTGTGCACGCACGTAGTACTATTACTGTGCATGCACGTAGTACTATCACTGTGCACGCACATAGTGCTAACACTTTGCATGCACGTAGTACTATTACTGTGCACGCACATAGTGCTAGCACTGTGCACGCACGTAGTACTATTACTGTGCACGCACATAGTGCTAGCACTGTGCACGCACGTAGTACTAACACTGTGCACGCACATAGTGCTAACACTCCACGCACGTAGTACTATTACTGTGAACGCACATAGTGCTAGCACTGTGCATGCACGTAGTACTATTACTGTGCACGCACATAGTGCTAGCACTGTGCATGCACGTAGTACTATTACTGTGCATGCACATAGTGCTAACACTTTGCATGCACGTAGTACTATTACTGTGCACACACATAGTGCTAACACTTTACATGCACGTAGTACTATTACTGTGCACACACATAGTGCTAGCACTTTGCATGCACGTAGTACTATTACTGTGCACGCACATAGTGCTAACACTTTACATGCACGTAGTACTATTACTGTGCACACACATAGTGCTAACACTGTGCACGCACGTAGTACTGTTACTGTGCACGCACAAAGTGCTAGCACTGTGCATGCACATAGTGCTAACACTGTGCACGCACATAGTGCTAGCACTTTGCATGCACGTAGTACTATTACTGTGCACGCACATAGTGCTAGCACTTTGCATGCACGTAGTACTATTACTGTGCACGCACATAGTGCTAACACTTTACATGCACGTAGTACTATTACTGTGCACACACATAGTGCTAACACTTTACATGCACGTAGTACTATTACTGTGCACACACATAGTGCTAACACTGTGCATGCACATAGTGCTAGCACTTTGCATGCACGTAGTACTATTACTGTGCACGCACATAGTGCTAGCACTTTGCATGCACGTAGTACTATTACTGTGCACACACATAGTGCTAACACTTTACATGCACGTAGTACTATTACTGTGCACGCACATAGTGCTAGCACTTTGCATGCACGTAGTACTATTACTGTGCACGCACATAGTGCTAGCACTTTGCATGCACGTAGTGCTAGCACTTTGCATGCACGTAGTACTATTACTGTGCACGCACATAGTGCTAGCACTTTGCATGCACGTAGTACTATTACTGTGCACACACATAGTGCTAACACTTTACATGCACGTAGTACTATTACTGTGCACACACATAGTGCTAACACTTTACATGCACGTAGTACTATTACTGTGCACACACAGTCCTAACACTTTACATGCACGTAGTACTATTACTGTGCACACACATAGTGCTAACACTGTGCACGCACATAGTGCTAGCACTTTGCATGCACGTAGTACTATTACTGTGCACGCACATAATGCTAGCACTTTGCATGCACGTAGTACTATTACTGTGCACGCACATAGTGCTAGCACTTTGCATGCACGTAGTACTATTACTGTGCACGCACATAGTGCTAGCACTTTGCATGCACGTAGTACTATTACTGTGCACGCACATAGTGCTAGCACTTTGCATGCACGTAGTACTATTACTGTGCACGCACATAGTGCTAGCACTTTGCATGCACGTAGTACTATTACTGTGCACGCACATAGTGCTAGCACTTTGCATGCACGTAGTACTATTACTGTGCACGCACATAGTGCTAACACTTTGCATGCACGTAGTACTATTACTGTGCACACACATAGGTAATATAATTTACATGTCTCACCTGGGATGAACTAATAGTCTCTTCTATCATTGTGTTAACATGAACTTGATTTCACACTACACGTACATACATAGTGTCTTCTTCAGTTGTACAAGTATAACTTACTATGAAGTATCTGTATTTGCTAAGGAGCTATATTTGCAATACTTCTAAAGTATTTTGACCCCAACTCTGATGTCTTTTCCACATTATATCGGGCAATATAAGTAACCATCACATACAGGGCTAGCAGAAATGCAATGATTTGATGTTGGCCATTACATTGAAAGTGACCTTTCTTAGCATATACATAGCTAGCTACACTCAACCCACTATGTACCACATATAGATGGGCATTAATTAGGACTGCACATGCCCTATTAATTGCCTTATTTAATTGTGTGATGTGCTGTGACATTTGCCCTGTGATTGGCTCTGCTACCAACATATACATGCATATATTATGTCTTACAGGGATGGAGCTGTAGTCCAGGGAGCCATACAATGTCTACAGGGCCTAACATGCAGATCAGCTCTCTTTAAAGTCTCCATTGCTTGACTGTGGGCGGGTTGTCTGCTTACTCCACAGAGTCCTTTCCATCTAGTGAGTGACCTAAACTCAATACATGATAATTGAATTGTACCTACATTTAGTTGTTGATTTATGTTTTGTTTTGTTGTTGTTGTTTTTTCCTTACTTTATTAATGAAATGGACATCGTATTGTCCATTTGATGGCCTAATATAAAGGACCGTCATGCAGGGTTTCATGCGTGATTTTCACTGGGGGTGGGAGACACTGTGTAATTAACCATGTGTCCACTTCATTAGGTCATCATGTGTCCACTTCATTAGGTCACCATGTGTCCACTTCACTAGGTCACCATGTGTCCACTTCATTAGGGTCACCATGTGTCCACTTCACTAGGTCACCATGTGTCCACTTCATTGGGTCACCATGTGTCCACT
>WLWD01006005.1_pt1 | contig 92180 bp, 55 predicted proteins | sample 6712731 | NCBI WGS metagenome assembly WLWD01 (sample SAMN12718690, study PRJNA576275) | sponge metagenome | isolation source: marine sponge | host: Mycale hentscheli | place: New Zealand: South Island, Marlborough, Capsize Point | collected 2014-11-01
TTTGAATTCTTTTGCGGGTGCAGTTCAAACTTGAAAACTTAACGGACTTCCATTTCTATTCGAGTTAGTGGCGGTGGTAAGTCAATGCGCTCTTTGTCATGGTTATAAGCCGTGCGCAACAGTATTTACCTGAAAATACATTGTCCACTAGACTACTGCGAAGATAAGTCTGTGTAGGTGCATGTCCAGTTGTGTCAAAGCATTGTGTGTTACAACCACTACTTACCTAAAGAATATCACGAAGAAAACTTTTAAATAACGTGTATTGTTTTGTTGTTGTTTTTTCTTTCCAAGCAGTTGCAGAGAGTTGTTACTATGGCACTGAAATCCCTTTACCCTGTATGCTAAATGTAAAAACTGGACCTTATTTTCAGTAGCTTCAGTGTTAGAAGTCAAAATCATTCATATAAAAATAGTATAGTCTTTAGGCTCGCTCGCCATTTGTGCTCAAGCACATCACTAGTTAGGTCTAGAAATTGTTTTTGTTCTTGCGTGGGCGTACGTGTGTACCCTTTCTCCTACGCGCTTGCGCGGGCCGGGTAACCTTCTTAGCAACATTTTGTTTTGTTTACCCGCCGTACAGTAGCGATGCCCAGTAGACAAAACGTTAGAAACGCTCGGTCAAGAGCTTTGAGGGCGTTAGAAACTCCAGAAGAAAAAATAGTAAGGAGAGAGATAAGAAATGAAAAAGACAGGGCAAGGAGGAGGAGAGCTAAAACGAAACAGAAACAGGTAGCAAAGTAAAGAATCTTTCTTTTTGAAAAGCCATTAAATGTTCCTAATTTATTTATTAGACTATTCCTGAGGATTACTGTACCAATCAACTTTATACAGCTGTAGACTCAACTACTCTTGAAGACACTGAAAATGCAGCCACACCATCTGAACAAGAAGCTAATATCCCCACTACTTTTTGTACTGCAAGAGGAAGGAAAAGGCATCTATCAGAGGACATCCATTCATTCCTTCATAACGTGTATGGAGAAGTTTCCAGGCACCAAAATGAAATTTAAGTCATTGGAATGTTGTCGTTGTAGCCAGGATAAACATATCCCTAAGCTCTATTCAGCTCAAAATAACATTCCTGGAAACATTCCTCCACAATTGCAGGTTAAATTTAATGTAAAACTATAAAAATTAACCTAAGTCTAAGATCTACATCCATTTAACATACTCTGCTCTCCTTCTGAATATGTTATAGTACCCAAACAAACTCTTTATTTTTATTAAACCACAAAGTTTACATCAGCTATAACTGTAATGATGTATGACATTTTTAATTAAATAGCTGTATATTCTGTCTAAAACACCAGCCAATAACTTTGCTGGTAAAATAATTCATTATTCTTATATTGTGGTATAGAATAGAAGCACCAATGAATCTATATGAAACAACAGACAGACATAACATTAACAACATCAAAATAAATAACTGTATCTATAGCTGCAATTACAGGGAACATGCATCGCTCGCTTCTCTATTATGCGCTATTCGAGCGCACCACTAGTAGATACCAGGAGGAAAACCTAACATACTGCAGCTATTTAATCCTACTACGTGAGCCTTATCGCCACAGCAAATCGACCCCTTACCGTGACCACGCTTATCCATCAACTACCGCGAGTGACGATGTTTACCTATGCTAACTTACTCTCCCTAGTCGCTTTTTTCGAGAACGAGAGAGAATAAAAAGTAGCTTGTCTTTCCACAGCAAGCTTGGGGTCTTTTAAGTTGTTTTGACCTTTTTAAATTTGGCATAGACTTAGATTAAGGGTCACTAAGACTAATTCTGCAAAAAACAAAAATAGGAGAAAGAAAGAATTTTTCCCGATGACTTATTTCTGGAGCTTATATCTCAATTTCTGCACGAAATGCACCCTTTTGTCAGAGCCTGCCACATGGTTGGCATGTTTAATTCATATACTTCCAAATACACATTAGAATTAATAATGCCATTTTGTGTTTTTCGAGGTGATAAATACAATAGCTAGAATATAATTAACACAATAAATTATAAGAAAATGTTCCTTGAGCCAAATTAGCCTACAAATAAGACAATAGATACAACATTTTTTCCATAAAGTATCAATATAAAATGAGTGCAAAAACAGGTTATATACCCTAAATTATTTCTTGATGTTATTAATTACACTATCAGCTATGAAAGCGACTAGGGAGAGTAAGTTAGCATTGGTAAAGATCGTCACGTTACCGGCGCTAACCATTGGGTATGTGGTCGGCTCTTTGCGGCAAGTGGTCGTCGGCTAAGGAACTGAGGTCACGTTGGCTTTTGCTGCCCATCATGTTGCGCTTTCCGCCTGGAATTCATAACAGTGGAAACATATGCTTTGCCTCTGCCATTCTACAGGTTCTACTGAACCAACCAATATTTAAGATATGAAGACATCTACTTCACAAACTTCTGGTATTTTACTTTTTTAATTGCTGTGATAACAATCCTTTAAAGATAATTTAAAGACTTTTATATGTACCATTTTTTGTATCACTTTCCAGAGAGTTACCTAAATCACAAGTGCTGTCATCATTGCCTCTCTCTCAAACAGTCATCAATCTCTACACTACGAAAATGTAATGCTGAAGAAAACATATCTTTGCTTCATACTCTATCTACAAAACATGAGCCTTCTTCAATCGGTATATAATCTACTTCATCTGGTGATATGAAAAGTGAGTGCGCTGCCCCTGAAAATGGATGTAATAATATTCTTGCTGGCACTGATAAGCTAAGTGAATCTACAAATAAGGTCTGGCTTTGTAAATTCTGCAATCAGCAGTATTCCCACAAAAGTAGTTTATCTCAACATGTCAGTATGGCTCATAAGGAAAATAAAGGGAACATTGGATGCAGCATCTGTTTTAAAAGGTAATAATTTAAGAACAATACAGCAAATTGTATACTTGACACTAATTGATTACCTTATTTTTAGATTTGTAAATGCACTCTTATGGTTAAAACGAGCCCAACAAGCTTCAAACTCTTGCTTACCAAATTTTTGACAGTCCATAAAGAAACAAAATTTATTGAATATTTCAAGACTTTATTATGATAATTGCGACCGATGGGCCTTATGCTTTAGAAGTGGTAGCCCAATGAATACAAACATGCACGCAGAATCATTCCATCGTGTGCTAAAAATTGTATATCTAAAACAAAAAGTAAACAGACGTTTAGACAAACTTCTTTATATTATTAAAAAAATAGCTAGGGACAAAGCCTTTCAGCAGTTGTGCAAGAACGAAAAAGGAAATAATACCAATCGAATTTGGGACATTAATAAGAGGCATAATCGAGCCAAATCTTTACAACCTTCAGCAATAATTGAGCGTGAAAACGAACTTGCATATAAACTTTTTTCTGAACATAATCCTGATATTTATTACAATATAAAAAGAATTATGCAATTTTGTTACTGCAAGTTCAAGTGTAGCTATTGTAATGCATGTTCACATCTGAATTCATGTACGTGCATCGATTCTTGTACAAACAATACAGTTTGTAAACATAATACATTTGGTTCAAATGAAAACTTCGGACATGAAAGAATACAACCAATCTTCTATAACCACTCCAGCAACTCAAGCAACTCCAATGAATTTATCAGATCTTGAATATTTCCAAAAAGTGACATTCTTTAGCTTTCCTACAGGAAAAAATCTACCACTGACAAAACTGCACTAATGGACAATATCAAATCAAGACTATCAAACATTGCATTAATATGTGATCAAGTAGATAGTGCTGATCTTTTGGAAAATGTATATACAGCATTGGGAGGAGTCTTAAATAACATAAAGTTGCCAGCCACAAGAAAGAGAATAGCATCTGATAAAAACATGGAAACACAAAGAAAATACTTCACAACAAAGAAAAAAAGAAAACTGGAGACTACATCACTTAAAAAACCATCAGTTGATGAAGTTGGTGTGTGTAAGCAACAGTTAAATAAAACTGACACTGAAATTTGTGGAATATGTTTCTGCGAAGATGACCAACAAGTTGAGAGTGAACAAGTCGATTGGATGTCATGCGCACTATGTTCATTGTGGGTGCACAAGAACTGTGTTAGTGCTAAAGACATAAATGAAGAGAATTATGTATGTTTCTATTGTAGCTAGACCAGCTATTTATATATACTTCATTTGAAACTATGATATTGTCAGTTCAACTTTTAATGGAATTAAAAAAAATTATGATTAATTTTATTCTTTTTATTATTTTAACAGAATTGACTAGCTGGCTTCATACCTATAGTTACTTAGTGTTTTCTTGTCATGGTTTTTTTTTCAGTCACCCATGGCTACTGCATGCATGGCTTCTGAAACACTAGAATAAAACAATTCTAACAGTAATTGCATGAGCAGACCACATTAGTACAAGAGATAGCTAAACACATTAGTTTCATCTTGAAAATAATTTCTAATAAAGAGCTAGCCATAGAATAAGATATTTAAAAAGAATGGGGTCAAAGTGCCAATCATGACCATTAGAATGTAATAGCTAGCTATAAAGGAAAAATTAAGCTAGCTATTATGTGTATAAAAGAATAATGCTTGTTCGTATTTGTGGGGGAATAGGTCGTCGGCTGAGGTGGCGGTTAAGCTTCCTCGGTCGTCAGCCAGATCCCGGAGGTATGCTGCCACCAGAATCCAGATGGCTGCTCTTGCGCGTTATCCGGTCCCTTTATGGCGCTAGGGTCACCGGAGCTCATGTACGCAATCGCTGATCCAAGAGGACTGAGTCTTAATTCTATTTCTTGAAAATCAAACTAGACTGACTTGGCGCGTGCGTGGCTCGTCTATTTATTATTCAAGGCCACGCACGTGCGCCAACATGAAAGGACACACAAACACACGAAATCATCCACATCAGAAACGTGACAAAAATTATACACATAAGGGCATGTATGCACAACAACAAACAATGTATATTCTCAGTTCAGTTCCAACACTCTTTCCTCCTTCTTCATTTTCTTCTCCACTTCTCCACTTTCTTCTTGGAGGGCAGACCCACATCTCCCCCCACTAAGCTCAAACCCGCTGTTTGAAGCTGACAACCACCAGGGATGGACTCCGAGTCATCCCAGCTCTGGCGGCTTAGTCCGTCGGCATGGCCGATCATGGCACCTGGTCTGTATTTGATAGACAGATTAATTCCTTGCAGCTTCAAGGCAAAACATATCAAGCGTCTGTTGAGATGTTTGCTACTTAACAGAGACACACATGCACGGTGGTCAGTATAAACTGTTACCGTCCTTCCATACAGATAGTACTCAAAGTACTTCACCGCTGACACAATGGCCAGGGTCTCCAACTCCGTCACAGAGTAATTCTTTTCTGCCCCTCTCAGCTGACGACTGAAGAAGGCCACTGGTAGATCCATCTCCCTTCTCACAACGTGAAGGCAAGCTCCAATTTTTTCTCCGGATGCATCCGTGTACAAATAAAAAAACATCATTATGCACAGGAATAAACAACACAACACGCTGACACAACGACTCACGTAACCTGGTGAAGGAAGCAGACATCTCCTCCGTCCACCACCCTGGCTGGCGAAGACAGAGACACAGCCGGGGTAAGCACCGAAGACATCCTGGCGAAGCCATCTATAAACTTCCGGTAGTATGACATGCTCCCCAGAATGGACCGCAGCTGCTTCTTGGTCACTGGCCTCCTACGAAAGTCAGCCATTGACCTCACCCTAGCTTCTGGAACTGTCACCTTACCACACCCCACCTGATGACCTAATTATTCCAAATACCTCCTGCCAAACTCACATTTTCTTCTCTTAATCCTCAACCCAGCCTTGCCCAAACATTCAATAACACTCTTTACGTCCCTCAAGTGACCACACCAATCCTCACTAAACACAATGACATCGTCAATGTAATTTCTCGACATACCGCTCACAGGTTTCAAAACCTCCTCCACTACAGATTGAAAAATTGCCGGAGCATTTTTTTAACCAAACGGCATTCTGCGATACATAAATTTGCCCATGGGGCACACAAACAACATTAAAGGCATGCTGTCTTCCTCTACCTCAATCTAGTGGAATGCTGCTGTCAGGTCCAGCTTTGACAGACAGGAACTAGGCCCCACCTTCTCCAGGATCTCCGTCAGAGAAGGGAGCCAGAAACGATGCAGGGGTGTCCTAGTATTCAATTCCCGGTAGTCCACACACGCTCTCAAACTCCCATCCTTCTTCCTCACCGGCACCACCGGACTCGCCCACTCAGCATCACTCTTCACTATCACGCCGCTCTTCAACATCTTCTCAATCTCGCATTCAACCTCATCTCTAATACCCACTGGCACTTGCCTAGGTGGCAAGTTAACCACATCAGCATCCTGTCTCAGCCTAATACAACATTTGCCCACAGTACACAAACCAGGGACATCAGAAAAATACTCTTCTACACTACGCACCACACTCTGCAACTCATCCTCTCTATAACACTCACACTTCTCGGAACTCAATACTGCTTTACTAGCATCCAAATCTTCAGAAATGCCTTGCTCGTCTGCTATCACAGACACAGCATTCACCCACACACTTCTCTCCTTGTACTCTTTAGTATTGTTTAAATGAACTATCCTCACGGGATGACCATCTCCCTTAGACACCCTGTAAGTGACTCTGGATACCTTATCAGTTACAGTGTATGGCCCCTCCCAGGATGCCTGCAATGAGGCATGTAATCCTGGGATACGAACAAGCACCTTGGAGCCTACTTCCAAACTACGATCACTTCTATTCTTGTTAAACGACAGACATCTTTTAGCCGTGCTGTCACTCTCATGCACTACCGCCATATCATACAAAAGCGAAAGCTTATCCTGTAGCTTAAGTACCCACTCCTCAACATCCACACACTCGTATGCTCTATCCACCCACCCTGAATACAAAATATCAAGGGGGCCCACAACGTTTCTGCCGAACACTAACTGGTGTGGTGAGAAGCCTACATCACGGTTGGGCACTTGCCGGATAGCAAATAGTGCTGATGGCAAAACTCTGACCAGTCTATTCCTTCCTCACAGGCCTTAGCAAGCATGGGCTTGACAAGTTGTAAAAGGTATGCCTGTGGTCAGTGAGACTACATTAGGTACAAGTTGTGAGATCTACACTTTCTACTCTTTAAGCTGGACACACTGTACTATTTCAGTTGATGTTTTTACATTTGCACGTTTCATGAAACATTTGTATTCCATTCCATCACGTGGCAATTTTTTTTTTTTTTACTGTAGGTTTTCCAGAAACATCTCTCAATGCTAGTGGCACAACTTGTCCTCAGATTCAAGTTCAAGAATTCCTCACCCTTCTCTGGTCACATCTTCACCATCTTCTATACTAGTCCATTTACATCTTCATTGAATACATTATAACTCAATTTTTTCCTCAACCCCTTCTCACTCTCTCCCAAGTTATAAGTATTTCTCACTCTGGTCCATGAAAGTAATATTGTAAGCTTTCTAAAATGATGATGTGAATATTCACAAGACAGTGACGAGATAAGGCTGTCTTCAATGACAATCAAGCATTGTCACTTCTAGATCACTTTGTTAGGTTTGATAACTTAGTGTGTGTTTGTATGTGTATGTTCTCTGTACATGCTGTACATGTTGCCATCAATCTCCCGATATGCACAACTGAGAAGCCACAATGGCAGCTAAGCTGGATCAGAATGTTTCATATAAGTTTTACTTGGAGAGTTAAGTGGGCTGTCTAGGTTAAAATCAAGACACTCCCAGCACCACTACGTATTACTTGTTTACATTTAGATTTGTTAGTTCAGATTTGTTAGTTCAGGTAAACTTACTGGTCATGGATAATCTGTGTGGTAAAAAAAAAAATTATTTGTTTTTAGCAGACAATTGTTCTTGCCTCACTTGGCTAGGTGTTAGATACACTCCCTGCCCATAAATTTTGACAGCACCAATGTATATTTTGTTATCTAGCTATATGTGATTAGATATAGCTATGGTGGATCCTCCAGCATGAGAGTGTATCAAACATTTAGCTACAAAACTGGTCACACCACAGTCATGTTTTTCTACACCAAGCGCTAGCTAAACTGTAAGCTGCGTTAAAGAGCTGGGCCCCAAAAAGCTGGAAGATAGCTGTAATAGTATATAATAATATATTTTATTGAATTAATTTTTGTATATAATGTATGTATGTATTTATTTATCTATGATGTTTATTTCATATGTGATTCTTACTTAACTGTGCCTAAAAATGAACATTATTTTATTCACAATCCTGCAGAAAGAATCTATCTAACCAACTTGAAAGGACCTGTGTTGGGATAGGACCCTTTACCGAACAGCTACCCAGGGACTTGGATTGGGACACCATCAAAGTTGATTCTCGTTCCACAAAACGAAAAGCTAAAAGCTTAATGCCATGAAAAAGCTATTCTGTTTTGCAGTGAACTAATTTCTAAAACTACAAATGAAGTCGATTTGGCAGGAGAGCTGCAAAGAAGTAAGCCCTCCATCCTACCTTTTAGCTGTATTCCAAATTTAGGTTTTGGCTGAGCTGATTCTGAAAATCGAAGAGCATTTACTAGAAATTAGCTTTGCGTGTTTCTCAAGTCTGGTCAGCTAGCAGCAGTTTTTGGCCGTTAGCTTTTTTCTTAGCTGAAAGCTGAAAGCTGAATGCTCAATTTTCTTACAGATTGTATATCAGTTTTCAGCTTTTGATAAAACTGGATTTCCAAATTTCCACTAAACAATCGGGATTTGGAAAAGCTGATTTCTGAAATTTGAGACGAGTAAATCAGAAATCAGGTTTTCATTTTTTTGAAATCCAATTGGCTGGTAGGGCACTCGCCCTTTAACTTTCAACTGAGCTGAAAGCTGAAATGGACTCCAAAAAATCATCTTTCAGCTGAATACCAAGCTAAAAAGCTGAAAGCTGAAACAGGCTAAAACAACGCAAATCTGTTTTCAGGTTTCAGCGGTCAAATAGATCAAAATCTGATTTCTCCCATAAAATTCGGGATTTGGAAAATCTGGTTTCTGAAATTCAGAGGAAATAAATCAGAAATCAGGTTTTCATTTTTCCGAAAGCGGATTGGCCAGATAGAGCACTCACCCACCTAGCTGACCAGACTTGAGAAACACGCAAAGCTAATTTCTGAGTAAATGCATGCTCTTCGATTTTCAGAATCAGTTCAGCCAAACCTAAAATTGGAATACAGCTAAAAGGTAGGATGAGGGCATACTTCTTTGCAGCTATCCTGCCAAGTTCACTTCATTTATAGTTTTAGAAATTAGTTCACTACAAAACAGAATAGCTTTTTCAAGGCATTAAGCTTTTAGCTTGTTGTTGAAACGAGAATCAACTTTGATGGTGTCCCAATCCATGGATTGGAACACTTTACCATACCTCTTAGATGAAGTCTGATGACAACAGTCTCTCTATGTGGAGAGGGGGAAAAAAGTCTTGATAATTCAATGTCCCAAGTGGAGGTAGTTGATATAAAAATTTTGCCTGAAAACCATAAAAATATTTTAATTGTTGTTTTATGTGTTTCATAGGAAAACTGAACCTGAAAATTTAGTAAAATGGATGTTCTACTATCTACAAGTCACAATGATGATGATAATAATAAAATACTAATGTTAATAATAATAATAATAATAATAATAATAATAATAATAATAACAATAACAACAATAGCTTACAGTAGCTAATATTGTTTTTTTCTTATCTTGTTGTTCTTACTTGTTTTGACAGCTTGTTGTTTTACGGTTTCATAACCTGTAGGTGGACTTGTGAGTTAGAAATGGTCTTGGAATGTCCAATAATGCAGAAGGGGAAAAGAAATAGTAACTGAACTGAGGCTCTGTAGCATTCAGGAAGTCTCAGTTTCTGTAAAATGACTGACTTGGCACAGGAAAAGGAAATATGTCACTTCTCAGCTGTCACAAACAGGGAAAGGCCCAGTAGTATACACAGAGTCCTATCATATTGTATTGGATTGGCCAGCATTGCAGCTTTGCTATTGTGATAGAGAGTATTCTGAGAAAATGATAATTGGCTTCACTGAATGTCGTATTGTTCAACATTTGGTGCTAAGTTTTCAGGTTTTATTGTAAAGTTGTGGGAGTGAACTTATAACCATTACTACTAATAATTTATGGAAGAATTTGTTAAGTCATTAGTTATTGTCAAGAGAGGAAGAAGATAGACAAGGTGATATTATCAATATGGTTTGTCAAATTAGCTCATCATCATTCAGCCAGACATCTTATTTACCACTTAGTGTGTGTCTTCTGGAATGTATAATGGCTCGAGAGCTGGTTTAAGTCAATTTAATCAAGAATGTTGTTAAAGAATAAAATATTGTTGGAGCTATTTCGCACCAATTAGAATACCACCCACATCCTATGCTTGCTACTAGGCACAGACACTGACTTACATGTTCATGTAACATGTTGTTATGGTACACGTGCACTTTGATCTATAAACTTGAAAAAATGCATAGAAACACAAGACCTCATCTTGCAGGTTGCTGTGCTCATAGATTCCCATTAGTTTGAAAGAGAACAGAAAATGCTTGAGAATTGTTTACCCGTCACATGCTAGATTGAGTTGTATCGAAACTAAGTTCATGTGCGGGCAGAGTGGAAAATGTTTTTTCTATTCTTTAGCCCTTTGTATCGTTTTTTTTTAATAGCAATTCCCAGCAAGTTACCGGCAAGTTCCGTGAGTTTTTGACTCTAGCTTTTTTTTTAACTCCCTAGGTGCTTCCATTATCGAAGTTCATTTCTAGCCCACTTAACTACTTGAACAGACCTGTCAAGTCATGCCAGATTCAAACCACTTGTCTGGCATAATTATTGGTTTTTACTTTTTCCGCTGTTGTGTTTATAAAACCAATACTGTTTAAATTCATTTATATCAGGTTGCTTTTACTGGTGCTACCCTTTACCTGATGTGTGTTTCCACACTGCTTGCTGCTGCTCGCTCGCTTTGCTCTGAAAGTGCCACACCCACTGGACCTCCCTCTCCTCTCTCTCCTCTTCCTCATCAATGGCCTCCCTTCCTGGTTTCCCGCTGGACAGCAGCCCCTCCCCCATGTGGACCTCCAACTCCACTGTACAACTAGCAGCCTCTACCAACACTAAAGGTCATGTATTTGGAAGTCCTAGATCACTGCAACCGATCCCCTCAATTGCCTGAAGTCCCTATGTTGACCCGTTCATGGTGGAAGATGGATCCTGGTCCAAAGCCAGTCAATCACTCTATCAGCTCCCCTTCGTTCGCAAACATCGTCTGGATTTTTTCAAAATTAAAATATGTCTGGGATAACACATTCCATAAAGCAGATGGCAGTCTCAATTCTGAGCCAGGAGTAAGTAGAAAACTGGAATCTTGTGGCATGAGCACAGAGAGTGGTGATCATCAATTGGAAAGCAGAGTTCATCCTTCTATTCATGAGACTAGAAGCCCGGTAAATATTAAGCATGGAAGCAGTCGACCACTTGGATATAGCCGCCCATTTGGATACAGCCACCCACTTGGATACAGCCACCCACTTGGATACAGCCGCCCACTTATTCCTAGTCCGGACCACACTATAGATGGAGCAAGAGTTGAGGTACCACAAGCCATAGAACTGGGATACAATCATAAAGGAACATTTCACTGGAATCTGCTAGCAAATAATTCGTCGTTGTCAGAAGAATCTAGGTTTGGAACGTTTGGAGTCCTATTTCAATACTTGCTCTCCAGTTAGCTGGTATTGTAGTATTCGGTGCTCTGAGTTAGTACTAGTTAGTTAATAACATGCTGTCTTCTAGTTTAGAAACTACTCAAAACATTGTACAATGAAATTATTGGATCTCTAGTCAATATTGACAAGAGGATGATTTATATATTAATATAATGGGAAGTTATGGTCTAACTAGACATTTGATTGTGTTGCTGGTGGTATAATGATTTGTGCCATAACATGTGCTTGATATTGTGGCACTACACAAACCCAGGTAGGTGTTGTGCTTAATACATTTAAATCTTGCTCATTACAGTGGAACCTCTGATAGTGAACTCTCTAATAAGCTGATTACCTTCATTTAGTGAACTTTCAACTTGCTCCCTACAATAGAAAATCCATTATCACCTCTCTCGAACAAAACACCCTCTTATGACTAGATCCAAATTGTTGTCAGTTGGGAAGATTTTATTCTGATAACCACAGGCTATTTGGTTGAATTTTACATGATCATGTCTAAATTATTAACTTCTGGGTAAAAAAACCCAACTGATATAGATTCATAGTCAGGTGGCTTAGTGGTAATTATTAGGATTACTGTTTCTGAGCGGATAAAAGCACCAAATTTACCACAAGGCTCACTAAAGGTGTACTTATTAATATTGAAAGAGGGTCATGCAAAATATTTTTGCTTAGTGGCTAAATTTACGAAAGGCAGTCATTTTCAAGAAAAACAAACAGGTTTTCCAATTACGTGTATATAAATTTTTGCTGTTACTAAATGTTTAGTATGTAATTCACCAAAGTCAGATAGATTAATACGGCAAAGGTAATCTCACTATGTTTTATTGTTTCGGCTTAAAAAATTAAAATTGTTTCAAATTATGAGGAAATAATTGGCTTCAAAGTCATGCAAGTATCAGATTTCTTTGCTCATTATAGAATACAGCAAGTGGTAACAGACAAGCTGGCCAAATTCTTACACCAGACCTCTCTTAACTATGGTGTGTGTGTGTGTTGGGGATATGACACACCGGTTGAGAGATCTTATCTAACTTAATGTTCCTTTTATTTATTTTTTTCTCCCCAACAATACATAACAGGTAAGATTATGATATTTACCCAGCTAACTAGCACATATCAACATTAATTTCATATCATTAAACCTCAATGGAGCTGAATTGGAGTCACAGCATCATGTGCCAGAAGCAAACAAGTGAGCCTGTGAAGTGTCTATCAGAGAGCCATGACTTAAGTGGTAGGATAGATGCCTATGTGTCAATTTTTGGCCTATGTGTCAATTTTGGCAAATGTGAAACAGTTTCAAGATCTGACTGCACTTTCACTTAATATTTTAGCAGTGATGTAACAGTTGCTGATTTTGAAGCTAACTCTGCATGTTGGCACAAGTCCTGCCAGAAGAAATTTCAGCAATACCAAGCTAGAAAGGGCAAAAAAAAGTACCTCACCTGTCACAGAAATGAGAGAGAGAACACACTAAGTGGCAGAAAATAGACGTGTCAAACTGCTTGTTCTGTGACAATGGACAAGAGGAAGGTGACCTCCTTTTGGTATCAACATTTGAAGCTGATGCCAACTTTCTTCCAACCATGATCGTGGGGCTGCAGGACATCCAGCTTCTCTCTTGGATTGAATGAGGAGATCTAATTGCAAGGGATGTAAAGTATCATTTGAATTGATTGGTTAATTTGCCAAATAGCTATAGAGATCACACCAGGAAGTCAAGTATGAAACCTGAATGAGAAGTTAAATGAATCTAAAGTGTTTGTTTAAGCTACAATGAGCAAGCTTATATTCTGGACCTTTTCTTTTCAAACTATCTGAGATTCATAAATCGTCTTGAGGATTTAGGTATTAAAATAGTCATCAACAAAACTAGGCTGAAGAATCAGTTGTTAGAGTATTTTTCAGAGAGGCACAGGAACAGTACGATAGAAGGAATGTTGTGATTGTATAAATAAATAAAGGAATGGACAATATGCTTATTATATGCTTTTCTCTTATTTTCTATAGCACTAGTCGAAAGGATCAGGATAGGCATGCATGAATCCCAGGCTAGTCTCACTATTGGCCAGTTAATTCTCTTCAGTGTCATAAAAGGCTTTCTGATTCTGCCACAGTAACAAGGCACACTCTGGTAAGTAATCATGAGCTTACCATGGCAGCTCTGCAATCATGCAATGGACTCTCCAGCAAAATGTACCTTATTGCCACTGTTCTACGAAAAAACTACCACCCCTGCAATGGTGGAGAATGGCATGGATGTTCTGAAACAAGCAATTGAGTTCCTTAATCCTGGACAAATCCCTGTTACTGTGTTTAATCAGTTTCATTTGCATTTGTGAAGTATGTACAGTGGAAATGGCCCAGGACTCATGGTGAGTCAGTATTTGTCATGCTAGGGGGATTACACATTGAAAAGGGCCTCTGGAGTACATTAGGTGATATTTCTGGAGCCTTACCAGATATGAATAAGTAAGACTGACGGCTAGATATTTCACTCTCAAGCTTTATTTTCAGGCGCCTCTGGCTCCTGAAAATAAATTAGCCTGCTCATGAAATATTTCGCCACATTACACTCTGACTCATGTAATAAGTACTATATATATGTTTGTATATATATATATATATACATATATTATATAGGTGCACCGATAGAAGATTTTACCGATATACCGATAACCGATATTTTATCTAGAATCAAGGCCGATACCGGTAACTGATAGATATATTCATTGAATTTTGAAAATTTAATTTTTACATAATTAGAAGTATAATGGTACTAGTCTAGAGTCTTCAGTGCCAGGAACAAAGTAGTGCCAAATTTTTAGACATCGTAGTTAAGTTTCTTTGTCTTTACGCCATCTAGGAGCAAGCATAACTCATCCGTTCAGTGTCCACACGGCGAGTATGAATTTTTTCTATCGGTTAATTATATCGGTACGGCAGGTAGTGTTGACGACCGATACCGATATCGAAAAAGTAGGCCGATAAACCGATAAATTATCGTTGCACCTCTGTATATATAGCTATATATATATTCAATTTTTAGATCATTGCATTCTATGAATTATTGACAGATAATAACTAATAGCAAGTATAGCAATAAAACAGCAAAATGTTCATGTTACGTGTAATTTTGGTGCTAATGAAATCAAATGCACTGTAACGCCCTTTCTAAAGAATCTGCACATGAATTCAGTTCAAGACTCCTCAGTATTTTCAACAGACCCTCCCATGTTGCTGGGTAATCAGATGATCCACGACTGATCCATTCTTGTAGAACATCTTGGCAACACTGCCTTACATCTCCTAGACGATGAGCCAAAATACCATCCAATCGAGATGCACTTATGTCCACCAAATGTCCGACATCTCGCCATCGTGAAATCATGTCATCTCTCAGTCTCAGAGTTTCAGTCTGGCCATCTTTGTTAGTCCAAGTCAACACGATTAAGTTTTTCATTTGTGGAGGACCTGAAACAAATATTTATTATGCAATAATTCAATCAAACATTTGATATCATTTCCACTTGTATTATTACTTGGTCTCAGATCAGTAGATATCTTGTCACTTTTATATGAGCTGGATCCTCTAAAAGAATCGTCACCTATAGTAAGTGTATATAATTATAACATCACAACTTTCACCACTTTAAGAATGCAGGACTCTTTGTTATATAATATGAGAAAATTGTAAAAATATCAACATTACTACCTTCAGACTCAAAAGTCATTACTTTATGTAGAAGATGTGGTCTGTTGAGTTCAGTGTCATAATTGGTTCATTTATATACAATATTCCCCATTAGCTATATTGATTAGTGGAGAAGAATACTTTAGCTCTGCAAGTGAAATAGCTTGTAGAAATTCAAGTATCGGCTCTTCCTAAGCTCCCCACCTCTATCAGTTTAGAGACATATGGTGATCTGCTGATGAGTGAAACTAAGTTTTAGGACATATGGTGATGATGCCTTAAAAGAAATGAATAAAGGATGCTGCTGATGGATGGATTTGCTGCTGGGCTAGCTACAAATAAATAAATTAAAGTATATATTTTATAAAGGAATGGGATTATTAGTATCACTTCCTGTTCAGGCCAGCTGAGCAGTCTCTTCAAGTTTTCCTCCCTGATGTCAAGAAGCAGCCATCAAATAACTATTATCATTATTTCACTTATTCATTCACCTGTTGTGGTCATCATTTTCTTTCATTATTCCACTTATTGAATTATTATTTTCTGTCGTCTTCCGTCAATGTTCATCAATCATCGATGTTCGTCGATGTTCGTGAACTCCATTTCCAAGTTATTATTTATCCTCGTTCTTTCAGTTGTTGTTTTTGTCAGTTATTGTAAAGATCAAGTTACCCTGTGTCTATTCTAATTACCTATAACTAACTGATCAGCTTGTTTAGGTTAACTTTACTTTTGATCACTTCAGTGATCTGGTCTTTCACACTTCCAACTGTCTCAGAGAATTTCTTTGCTCTACATTATAGCCTTCAGGGTTATATTCTTAGGGCTAGCACGTACTTTTCTTGCTGTCTCTACTTTGTGATGAACAAAGCAATGCTGGTATACCCATTTTTTTAAAGCAAATTTCTGCAAAAGCCAATTTAGCCAAACACTTTCAAGTTGACCACACCACCCTGACAGGAAATAAACAAATACATTAATTACATTTCCATAGAACAAAACATTGTATGGATGGTGACCAGACCCTTTCCTTCACCGCTCGGTCGGTAAAGGGTCTGGTTCATGAGACCACAGTTAATAGTTACTTAAAAATTGAAACAAATAAATCAACAAACACAATATACAACATAGTAACATACATTTGACATCTGAGGATGTCTTGTGGGGTATTTGAGTAGAATTGACATCACTTAAAGAAGCATCCTGAGACGGAGTTTCTTCACTACTGGTGCCAACTTGGTCTGAGTCTACTATTTATAGTAATGAAAAAAAGTTAGCAAAGTCCTTCATAGTAATGTTAACCAACTTACTTGGTACTTTGGAATTATTTGTCTCAGCTAGTGAAGATTTTGAATGAGTAGAGTATTCTAAAGAAGAATACATATTATTATAATCATAAAGTATTACATTTATTTAAACATTACCTACCTTCATCAAACCAAAACATTCCAGGTTCTGAGGGAGCTATTCGTATATTGTGAGCACTGCAGTGCATAGCCCATGATCTAGCTTCAAATTTGACTTCATGCAGTCCACAACAATTCTCAAGGTGACATTTCAGACTAAAATAAGGTTTCACTTTGCCATAGTCATAGTGCAACTTATTTAGAGATGATTGAAGACAGGTATCGAATATTTGCCGAAGTTTACTACAAACTTCACTCGGTGAAGTTGTTCTTTTAAGAGCTAACACATTTGGAGGGTAATTCTCAAGAACAGCACTGACTTCAAGATGAGAGAGATGACTTCTGAGGCGAATTTGGTCCACATCTACTGAAGAATTAACCCGCAAAGATACTTGGTCTTGATATATATGGTCTTCTAACAAGTCAAATGTTAGAGTTTGATCTCCTTCAGGATTCAATAAGTAAGAAATGAGCATACCAAATAGACCTTTAGGACAGTGACCAAGTTTGAAAGTGATAGCAAGAGGAGCAATAACAGTGCCAAGTGAATCTGATGAAGACTTTTCGACATGATTCAGAACTGAAGGTATGAAGTATTTGAGCACTCCCTTCTTGTCGGTAATAGAAACAGCTACACGAAGGTGAAGAAGAAATTTGAGAAACTGGTCTGGTGTAATTTTGTCCTTCTCACTCAAAAGATTTTTAAAAACAGAAGCTTCTAAAATTCCTCTCTTGCAGAAACTGTCTTGCTGACTCTTTGGTATAGATCCAGATGACAAGAAAGTTTCCAGTATAAGTTCAGTGACTTTGTTAAAGAGAACTTGAGGCTCTTTAATAATGACATCTGATAGACCTTCAATGTCATAATGCTGGATAATACCTACTCTGAAATGAAGGAAATGAAGAAGTGACCCTATCTCTTTTTCCTCAATATAAAACTTGGCTGCCAATTTCTTGCAACGATCCATCGATAAGACAGTCTCGTGAATACTTTGTAGTTCCAGACAGAAGAGAAGATAACTCACAGGATATTCAATCAAAAACTCATCTCTATCGTGAATGAATTTGCTGATATCAGAGCGAAGCTTCTGAAACTGCTGGTCTTCACTGCTAGTATTGTCTACCTTATACATGACGGTGTTCAAAGGACCATTAGAATAACGAACTAAATGGAAGAAATTTCTCTCACAAATCATTTCGTGAAGCATTAGATTGATGCTGTCAAGAACTGATTGAGCTTCTGAACCAATCATGTCAATATGTGTACCTACTATAAAGACAATAGGCTCGTGACACACTGAGGAAACTATCTCAAGCACACCTTCTTCAGTAGTCTGTATGGCAGAAACACTGGTAAGGAATTGAATGAGAGCATCCATTGTAGAAATAGTGGATTGATACTGGTTGATAATTTCTCCATTGGCTGATCTGTACTGAATGATGTTCTTTGTATGAATGTCAATGTCAGTTCTCATGGCAAAGATAAAAATAGAAGGACCAAAGATCAGAAGAGAAAGGCTCTCTTGAAATTCCACCTGTCCGCCTGTATCTCTGATGTAAAGAGAATTTTTGGTTTGCAAATCTACAATATTTTTGATCTGGTGTCTTTCAAGGGCTTCTTTCACATGGTGCTCGATGTCAGACACTGGCTGGTCTTGCTTGGATGCACTTGCTCTGTGATGTTGAAGACGTAGTCGTGGACTACCGCTGCTTCTCTGTGGAATGAACACCTTGCAACTGTCTAACTGAGAAACCACAGACTCATCAAAGTCAGTGACTTTCCATGTGTTGTCTTCACAGGTGTAAGCTGAAGTATGTGTGGAGGAGGGGCCTATTTGAACTACGACTATTTTCTCACACATGCCAGTAGAGGGATAGTACACACGAAGTGGCCTGTTCAGGAGACGATCCAACAACGATGTCTTGCCAGATCCAGGGAGTCCTTTCAGTAGAATATTGGCTATCTTTCTTCTGATGCTTTGTTTATTAAATATTGCTGATGTCACCTCATCAGTGAACTTGTGCTTCTCAGGAATCACTTTACCTAATAATCAAACATGAAGTAAATATCCAGATCTCAATCTAAATGCATTTACAATATTTAAATTATAAGACATACTTAATTCTAAAAAAAAAAAGAGCATATTTGGAGATAACATGAAAAACTGCTAAACTTGGGGCTAACAGCACAAGTGGTGCAAGACAAGGCGAAGCCAAGTGAAATTTCTCACTGCAAAAGCGCTATTAATTTATTATAGCCAAAAATAATTATATTATAAACCCTCAGCACACATGCGCGAGAGGGCGTAGCAGTCATCCTGTCTGTTTGTTCATCTATCATGCTATGAGTTTGTAGATTACTGACAATGAAGAGTTAATTTCAGAGCTTGAAATAGCTTCAGGTCATGGACAACATCTGGTTAATTTTGTCAAATGATCTGACGCAGTACAGGTAAGCCAAGTAGCTATGTCAGGGCCCAGTCGCTCTCGGCTATGCAGCGCTTGACTATAGCCACTGTCAGTGCTCTTCCTTTTGTTGGAGTGGTTGACCTTTCCGTTTCTGAACTGAAGCTAAAACTGTTGCCAATGCTAGGCTGCCGCTCAGGATTAAATCTCCCTCCCATAGAAATTTCGTAGAATTGTTGAAGTGTTCAGTGTGAATAAAGTTTCAAGACAAGCTTTGCTGTATGAGAAACTTCAATCCTGGCTTTATTAATGGTTCAAGACATTTAGAGCTTCCAGCTACAAGGATCACACGGCCAGTGACATGCACACATGAGCGATGTTGCTATTGAAAAATAATCTTCATCGTCAGTCTTGGACTTGCTCCAAACACTAAGGCTTTTCATGCTCTTGATTCTAGAACAGATGCTCTTTTAAGGACGGCTTTTACCATAAAAAATGATTATTTTTAATTTTTGACTTCTTTATTTTATTAATATATTTATTCTGTAGGTTGAAGCTTTCTGAAGCAGTGTCCAAAGTTTCAAGCCAGTTGGACCTTTTTTATTCATTTATAATTTTTTCGCCACCCTACTTACAGTACTCGCACTGCCCGGGAAGAATCTAATCTTAGTTTTACCACTACTGTTTGTACAGCACGTCTTCGCCATTCTTTGTTTAAAACTATAGCTCATTATAGTTCAAAATAAAGCAAACAGAAAGAGCTATTCAACCACGTAAACTGCATTCCAATAGGGCCAGGTGTGAGTGACTGCATCTTAAAACTAAACTTCGCGTGAGTGTTTCTACAGTTGTCTCCTAAATTTCCAGTCCTAACCGGTGTTATTGGAGGCATTAGAAAGCATCCCTGAAGCTTTCACAGAACCCTGTTGTGAGAGAATGCTACAGTGGAATCTAACACTTGGACAGGAGGCTATCCCACCTTCAGTTAGCAAGCTAATGGCGGCTCATTAGAGTTTTTTTGTAATGATAGTGAGTGGTTTTTATTAATATTTGTATCATTAACATACTTGTAACCTTGTCAGCAATTACCCTTTCTTGCGTATAAACCTAGCATAAAAGAGAGTAGGAGAGGGAAAATTATGTGACCTTAACCTATGGTAAAGAATGGTAACTGAGTAAGATAACTTGTGCTACTGCATTCTTACTTTGCAATACGTCAAGCGCCACTATGTGGCTGGGTACTTGTATATTATATATTCTTTGGGACATCCTCAATAGACCCAAGTTATTTTGAGGACTGCGAAAGTCTGTGGCAGTCCTGGACATGTATGCAGGATATATATTATTCATTTGATACAGGAATATATTACAAGTCTGTTGACTGTGTTGCAGGCACCAGTATAAATACCGCCAACCAGACGAGTGATATTCTGCAGTATCCAATGAATAATACATTTATTATGTACTGCTCATGTGTGAACACTATAGTAGAGGTCAAAATAAAGTTCCGAATTCGAAATCCTGTATCACACTTGACACTATCCTAGAACACAATCCTGCATCACATCTGACACTATCCTAGAAAACAATCCTGTATCACATCTGACACTATCCTAGAACACAATCTTGTAACATCTGACACTATCCTAAAACACAATCTTGTATCACATGTGACACTATCCTAGAACATAATCCTGTATCACATGTGACAGTATCCTACAACACAATTCATTCTGAAGTACAGTAGAACCTCAGAGATCAGAACATCAGACAACCGAATTAACCGGTAACCGAACTGCGAAGGAACATCGTAATGGGACTGGGTCGTCCGATGATTTTTATTTGTGGAATTTGCAGTAAAATGGCTAAATAATTACTATCAGAAGAAGCTTAATATTAGGAAGAATAATTGGCCAAGGAATATTTTAGCTGGAGGTGGTCAGGAGTTTGGCTTAGGAAAGTCCACAATTTCAGACTTACAGAGAGACAGGAAGAATATAGAATGGTTTTCAGCAGAATCAGGTGACACTTGGCCTGAAAAAGAGGTTCCTGTCAGGAGATATTGATAAAGATTTTATAGTACCGTGTATTCTGGTTTACTCAGAAAAAACAACAACAAAACACCAGGGACCATTAAATGGCCGAAATACTGTATGCATAATATTTTAGTCTTTTAAATGTTTTAGTACTAAGTTAAATTATGTTATATTCTGAGTTACGTACTTTTCAGAGTTACGTGTACCTGGTTTTAAGGGGTACGTAACTCTGAGGCTCTACTGTACTACAACATTCAATATAATGGTGTATGTGGTACAATAATGCTAGTAGCCACACCCTCTGCTCCCTAGATCACTGACACAATAGTACTAAAAGCCACACCCTCTGCTTCCTAGATCACTGACACAATAGTACTAACAGCCACACCCTCTGCTCCCTAGATCACTGACACAATAGTACTAAAAGCCACACCTCTGCTCCCTAGATTACTGACACAATAGTACTAACAGCCACACCCTCCGCTCCCTAGATCACTGACACAATAGTACTAACAGCCACACCCTCTGCTCCCTAGATCACTGACACAATAGTACTAACAGCCACACCCTCTGCTCCCTAGATCACTGACACAATAGTACTAACAGCCAACCCTCTGCTCCCTAGATCACTGACACAATAGTACTACCAGCCACACCCTCTGCTCCCTAGATCACTGCACAATAGTACTAACAGCCACACCTCTGCTCCCTAGTATCACTGACACAATAGTACTACAGCCACGCCTTCTGTTCCCTAGATCACTGACACAATAGTACTACCAGCCACGCCCTCTGTTCCTAGATCACTGACACAATAGTACTAACAGCCACCTAGATCACTGACACTTCTGTTCACCTAGCACCTAGATCACACAATAGTACTAACAGCCACCTCTCTCTGCTCTCTAGATCACTGACACAATAGTACTAACAGCCACACCCTCTGCTCCCTAGATCACTGACACAATAGTACTACCAGCCACACCCCTCTGCTCCTAGAGCAGACACAATAGTACTACACACACCCTCTGCCCCTAGATCATACTGACACAATAGTACTAACAGCCACACCCTCTGTTTCCCTAGATACTGACACTCTGCTCCCTAGATCACTGACACAATAGTACTAACAGCCACACCCTCTGCTCCCTAGATCACTGACACAATAGTACTAACAGCCACACCCTCTGCTCCCTAGATCACTGACACAATAGTACTACCAGCCACACCCTCTGCTCCTAGATCACTGACACAATAGTACTAAAAGCCACACCCTCTGCTCCCTAGATCACTGACACAATAGTACTAACAGCCACGCCTTCTGTTCCCTAGATCACTGACACAATAGTACTACCAGCCACGCCCTCTGTTCCCTAGATCACTGACACAATAGTACTAACAGCCATGCCTTCTGTTCCCTAGATCACTGACACAATAGTACTAACAGCCACACCCTCTGTTCCCTAGATCACTGACACAATAGTACTAACAGCCACACCCTCTGTTCCCTAGATCACTGACACAATAGTACTAACAGCCACACCCTCTGTTCCCTAGATCACTGACACAATGGTACTACAGGCCATACCCTCTACTTTCTAGATTAGTGATGCAATAGTACTAATAGCCATGCCTTTTAAATTACTGATGCAATGTACAGGCCACACCCACTGATCACAGGACAATAGTACTACCAGCCACAACCTCTGCTCCCTAGGTAAAGGATTAACTATGCCACACTACTCTGCTCCCTCATCACTGACACAATCACTTCCTGTTATAGAACACAACCACTTTTCTAATCTCTAATCAGCCCAGTCCTTATTTACTCCACAAAACCCTCTTACCAGAGATCCCCCAACTTTTGTCAGAAAATTGAACTTATGTATTGTGGACCTTTTTCCATATTGAACTAATGTATTGTGGACACTTTTCCATATTGACCTAATACTGTATATTGTGGACACGTTTCCATATTGAATGGATATATTGTCCACAATCCATATTGAACTTATGTATTGTGGACCTTTTTCCATATTGACCTAATATATTGTGGACACTTTTCCATATTGAACTAATATATTGTGGACCTTTTTCCGTACTGAACTAACGTATTGTGGACCCTTTTCTGTATTGAACTAATGTATTAGTACTGAACTAATTGTGGACACTTTACCGTACTGAACTTTACCGTACAGAACTAGGTCCACAATATATAAGTTCAATATGGAAAAGGGTCCACAATACATTACTTCAATACAGAATAGGGTCCACAATACATTAGTTCAGTACGGAAATAGGTCCACAATATATAAGTTAAATACGGAAAAGGGTCCACAATATATTAGTTCCATATGGAAAAGGGTCCACAATACATTAGTTCAATACAGAAAAGTGTCCACAATATAATTAGTTCAATATGGAAAAAGGTCCACAATACATTAGTTCAATATGGAAAAAGGTCCACAATATATAAGTTCAATACAGAAAAGGATCCACAATACATTAGTTCAGTACGGAAAAAGGTCCACAATACATAAGTTCAATACGGAAAAGGGGTCCATAACATATTAGTTCAATATGGAAAAGGGTCCACAATACATTACTTCAATACAGAAAACGGTCAACGTAGGCGAAAAAGATGAATAGAAATCCAGATTTCTATTCGTCTTTTTCGATAATAATAAGCTATTATTATAGTAAAGAACAACAAGATAAGAAAAAAACAATATTAGCTACTGTAAGCTATTGTTATTATTATTATTATTATTATTATTATTATTAACATTAGTATTTTATTATTATCATCATCATTGTAGATAGTAGAACATCCATTTTACTAAATTTTCAGGTTCAGTTTTCCTATAAAACACATAAAACAACAAATAAAATGTTTTTATGGTTTTCAGGCAAATTTTTTATATCAACTACCTCCACTTGGGACATTGAATTATCGAGAATTTTTTCCCCTCTCCACATAGATAGAGAATGTTGCCATCAGACTTCATCTAAGAGGTATGGTAAAGTGTTCCAATCCATGGATTAGGACACATCAAAGTTGATTCTCGTTCCACGAAACAACAAGCTAAAAGCTTAATGCCATGAAAAAGCTATTCTGTTTTGAAGTGAACTAATTTCTAAAACTATAAATGAAGTGAACTTGGCAGGATAGCTGCAAAGAAGTATGCCCTCATCCTACCTTTTAGCTGTATTCCAATTTTAGGTTTTGGCTGAGCTGATTCTGAAAATCGAAGAGCATTTACTCAGAAATTAGCTTTGCGTGTTTCTCAAGTCTGGTCAGCTAGCAGCAGTTTTTGGCCATTAGCTTTTTTCTTAACTGAAAGCTGAAAGCTGAATGCTCAATTTTCTTACAGATTGTAAATCAGTTTTCAGCTTTTGATAAAACTGGATTTCCAAATTTCCACTAAAAAATCGGGATTTGGAAAAGCTGATTTCTGAAATTTGAGACGAGTAAATCAGAAATCAGGTTTTCATTTTTCTGAAAGCCAATTGGCTGGTAGGGCACTCGCCCTTTAACTTTCAACTGAGCTCAAAGCTGAAATCGACTCCAAAAAATCATCTTTCAGCTGAATGCCAAGCTAAAAAGCTGAAAGCTGAAACTGGCTAAAACAACGCAAATCCGTTTTCGGGTTTCGGCGGTCAAATAGATCAAAATCTGATTTCACCCATAAAATTCAGGATTTGGAAAATCTGGTTTCTAAAATTCAGAGGAAATAAATCAGAAATCAGGTTTTCATTTTTCTGAAAGCGGATTGGCCAGATAGAGCACTCACCTATGTTGCTGTCATTCCATTTGACCAATTCTTTATTTCTGCTCATGAAGCCTGTTAACATCTCTTCATATTCATCAATTCTTTTGATGATTTCATCACTATCTTCTAAATATTCTTCAACAATGCGGCACAAAGGGGATATGTCATAGAAATGCCAATATTTTTTCTTATAAAGCCTGTTAAATATCTTAAGGATGCTATCACTATCTTTCAATATGTCCTCACAGTCTTCACAGTTCGGTAAACTTTGAATGAAAGAGATCATTTCTTTTGGCTCTATAATTCCTTCTAGTTTCTTTGCTATTTCAATTTTCAGGGATGAATACTTTGCCGCTATCTTGCTGTCATTCCATTTGACCAATTCTTTATTTCTGCTCATGTCAAAATCTCCCATGGCACCTAAACATGGCACATAAATATTGGCACATAAATGCATATGGAAGAAATTTTCATACTCGTTTTGCTCATTCCATCCTAGTACTCGGTAGTACTTTACACAAATATAAATACACAATAGATATAAATTATCTGTGTCAACATAACACTTAGTATTAATTTACACAACACAATGGACACACGTATAAAAGTATGGTTTGATTCTATCAGTGTGAAGAACTATAACTTCAAGGAAAAGGTGTTATAGGCCACTTAATGAAGGCAAAAACACTTAGACATTTTGTTTGCAAATTGCTTGGTTCTACAATATTGGTAGGTGCTTTAATCAAAGGACTTCCATTGAAATCCCAGCTTCATGAGTATGCATACTGAGGGGTAATGAGCACAAACAAAGCTATAATTGATTGCTGGAAGTTTGTGAAGTTTAGACCCATTCACTTACTCTTGATTGTAGAAATACTTGTCAGCGAAGAAGCGTCTGAAGTACTCACAGTAGTGGTAGCACTCTTTCGGTCATTCCACTCCATGACTTTTACACAAGCAACAGCTTCATTAATTTTTGCCCAGTTGCAGCTTTCAGGTTTGGTCGAGAATAATCGATCTACAAGCTTTTGTTTTTGCTCAACTACTGGGTATTGTTTGATTTCATTCATAATTGTGATATCCAGTCCGAGATGAATCCCCAATTCAAAATTATTGGACACCTGAGTGATGGCATTGAGAACTGTAGCTTGATTCAAAGGCTCATCATCTGTTGATATTGTGTAATATATATATATATAATATAATTATACATAATATTATATGAAATACATACACAATTCTTTTATACTGATTGACCATATTAATATAAGTGTCAACAATTAAAACTTGAATTTGATAAAACAACAACAACGAAACCTCCAATACTCACTCTTTCGGTCATTCCACTCCATGACTTTTACACAAGCAACAGCTTCATTAATTTTTGCCCAGTTGCAGCTTTCAGGTTTGGTCGAGAATAATCGATCTACAAGCTTTTGTTTTTGCTCAACTACTGGGTATTGTTTGATTTCATTCATAATTGTGATATCCAGTCCGAGATGAATCCCCAATTCAAAATTATTGGACACCTGAGAGATGGCATTGAGAACCGTAGCTTGATTCAAAGGCTCATCATCTGTTGATATTGTGTAATATATAATTATACATAATATTATATGAAATACATACACAATTCTTTTATACTGATTGACCATATTAATATAAGTGTCAACAATTAAAACTTGAGTTTGATAAAACAACAACAACAAAACCTCCAATACTACACTCTCAACCCTAATTAATAAGATATAATATTCACAGTGTGACTTTATTGTTTAACTCACTGATACACACCTCCTTCCTCCCCAACAGATGAAGATTCGTTACAGATACCATCTATAGAAACAGATGAATTTTGCGAGTCAGCTCTGCTCAGTCTCGATAGCCTCAATGCCGCTCGTTTATCATTCACGGAATATTGCAGCAAGGCACGATGAAGAGTTCCGTAAGTTGGGTTACTGTCATGCTCAAACCAAGACTGTATCACTTTTATTTTCTGTTCCTCTGGTGAATGTTGGCCTATTTCGTTGAGTTTCTCCGATGGAATGAAGAGCTGCACGCCCAGGTTCACATATTTTGTGACATTGCTGATTATGTCCACAGCAGCTTTGAGATCAATTTTTTTGTCTGCATACTCTGTTAAAATGCACATTATAATTCATCTATATCACACACTATTGTATTATATAATTAAGTTAGATGAAAAGTGCACTACAATGAGAAAGTGAAATGAAAATAAGATTTAATAATAATACAGATGTTCCATGTAAATGTGTACCTTCGGGTAGTTGTACGTGAGTGGCTTCCTTCATTGTAGATGGCAAGCTGCTTCCTATTCACATCCATAATCATATAAATCAATGCTAACTCTTGAAGTGAATTAATTACCTTTACTTTCACTTGATTCTGTTCTTTGTGAGATTTGTGTTTGACTTTTAGCAGTAGAACTTCTAACATTTCCTTTAACAATACAAGGAACTACTATTTCAATTTGTGCAATACACATTTCACTTTTTAAACAACTCTTTCTCCTTCTAACTTAGTTTGGAGACATATGTAGAATAAATTAATAGAAGTGTGTGTGATAAGTACCTACTAATGGGCATAGCTATACAAGCTATTCAACTTTTAATCTTTGGAAAAACAACACAACATCTATAGTTACAAGAATGGAGACGTGGCCATTGACACAAGTTAAAGTATTAATAATGGTAGAGTTTCAACCAGTGAGATCTCACATGGGTGGGGGAGGGGAAGGTAACTGTTCTTACAATGACGAGACCTTTTCTTACTTTAATAACTCCTTGTTATCTAACTAGCACTGCTAGCAGAACACTTTGCATGGCCGACAGACACAATTGTTAGAGTGAAATGGAGCCACAACAAAATACAAATATTAGTTTTGTACAACAATGAATATTTACGATCTTAAATCTGTTACCTTTTGGAAAATCCACCTCAGCATCAGAACTATTACCAGAGCTGAAGCTGACTATCCGACGGTGTTCCGAAGAATGTTGCTTGTCACCATTTGCAGACTGACTCTTTCCAGAATGAGTAGCTGTAATTGGAGTTCAAGCAACAATATCATCTGTGATTATGCACAAACTTGTAAAATTCATATGTTTCATACTTGTTTCATCAGATGATAAACTTTCCAATCTTGCTTTTTTCGTTGCAGGTTCATCTGAATCATGAGATATACTTCGCTTCTGTGGAGGGCTACTGTCTAAACAAACAAATAATAATAATTACTCAAGGGATATGCTCTGACAGGACAGTGTGGTGGCAAGTGAGCTCTCCATGCAATAACTGCTCTGTGAATTTCAACGATAATTTTTGAATAAGTTAGTGAAAAAATAAGAAAAAAATCCTGATTTTCAATAAACATCTCTAAGTAGTAATAGTAGCTAACAATAATAATAATAATAATAATAATAATAATAATAATAATGATAATAATAATAATAATAATAATGATATTAATAATAATAATAATAATAATAATAATAATAATAATAATAATGGTAATAATAATAGCAGACTTCGGTAAGAAGTCAAAGCATCGGGTTGCTTTAATTAATAATATTGACTGTTAGAATGAGAAAATTTGCTATTATTATAATTATTTCAGCCAAGAATGACTGAATCAATATAATAATATTAATAATAATGATAATAATAATAACAATAATAATTATAATAATAATAATTATTATTATTATTATCATTATTATTATTATTATTATTTTAAATGTGTGTATGTATGTATCCATGCATTCTATAAAACTACATCTTACCTGTGCTTTGCCCCTGAACACTACATCTTCGATCTCTTAGACGTTGTTTTTTGTCCAGGTCTGTGAATACATGAAATGCACAAAGTTATAATACTTAAAAGAAAGAATAACAATTCTTTTACTCAGATAAGAACTTCATTAGCTAATTCTTAAATACCTGATTACATCAAGTCAACTGCTAGAGACTTGAGGAGAAAGATATCTTCACTGCAGTGGTATGCACTGATTTATCGTGTCTTAGTTCTATAGCAGGAATATTTTGGACATTACTAATGATCCCTCTACATTCTCCCACCACGTGTACCAAATGGTTAAGTCACTCACTCCTCATTTTCCTCTCACTTTTGGTTGCCTTATTTCTTCCCACAAACTGCTGCACCTCCTCATTGATTCTGCCATCTGGATGGTTGCTATTAAACTAGCCTACCCTAGGATAACGAGCGTGCACAAGACAGCATGTGACAAACTTGAGTTATCATGGGTTCTCTCATGGGTCATGAACGTAAAGATACTTATAGCAAAGATATATAGTATAGAATAAATAAGTATTGTGTATTTCTGTATTTGCCTGAATCATGTAAAAAGGAGTGCCTAAGTTAAGTCATAAATGTCATTTAACAACATACGCATGTTTGAGAACAAGGCTCTGATAACTGTAGCAATATTCTCTAAATTATTAAAATATGCTGATGTTTTGACTTTTTGATAAAGCCTCCATAAAGTGGAAACTTTGGGTTAAGTTTAAAATATTATGATTTATAAAAATAGAATGTTCCTTTAATTATTTAGCTGAAGAGTATTCAATATTCTGCATTATTAATTGGGCGCTGCTTTATGATAACTGTATTATAAATTATAGCACTTGTGTGTCATAAGATGTATAAAATATTGTTTACTTGCGGACATATATGAAATGTTCAAACTCACTGGTAAGAATGTTTTCAAGTACATTTCCCTTGAGCAATTCAACACTTTTTGATTTCTAAAAACATAACAATAAAAATGATATTCTAATCTATACCCTACAACAACAGCCATATCTTATATCATAGAGTTTACTGGCTACAAGTCTTCTCTGATAGCTATTATACTTACCATTCCAGGTTCAGAGTAAATAATTATTCCATTCATAATAAAGCTGAAGATTTTATTAGTAATGATAAATTCTGGATTGGTCAAAATAAAATCTCTGGCACTCTCTACTACTTTATCAACAGAGTTGGTCCAGAATTTCCACACGACAGTAACAGAAGATCTGAATGTTTTACAAATGGAAAAGGCTGATACAATCACATTTTGACGAAACATTTTGGGTATCTCTGTTTGCTGTAAGTCTTTTAATCTTTTAACTGTAGTCTTTTTGGGATTCCAATTAAAAGACATAATAGAGGACTTCATCACTTTAACATCCTTTGGTTTAACATTTGGTTTCATGCCAGTAATGAGCTCATCAATGGTAATTGTGTCAAAAAAATCATTAATTTTAATTTCATACTCTCTCATTTTTTGTGAAAGCTTTTCATTTTTAAGTCTATCAACAACATAGCTGAACAACTCATAGTCGACAAAACTCCAGATACTATCTAATGATTGGATATACTTTTTTATTTCTTTTATACCACTGCAAGATTCTTCGATGTAGTCCCTTAAATATATAAATCTTTGAGGTAAACGAAATTCGAATTTTTTATTCAGTTCTTCTACTGTCATTTCTTTTTCGTTCATATGATTGACAGCTTCTTCCTTGAGAAATCCAAATTTCTCCTCCCAGTCATCAATGAGACATTTTACTAAATAGTATAAAAATAATTTAATTTGTGCTGTATAAATTGAATTTACTAAGGAAAAAAGTTCTCTTCGACTTGTTATAGCCACAATTGATTTTGGTATGGGTCTGAACTGTTATAATGTCCAGAGAATAATTCATTGTGGTCCACCCAGTGACACTGAGGCATACCTTCAGGAAACTGGAAGAGGTGGAATATTCAGCAGCTAAGCACCTCCAGAACTAACCAGGAAATGATGTGCTTATATAATAAAGTTTTGTTGTTAATTGCATGAGATCTCGTAAAAATAAGTGCATTATTTAAGATTTATGTGCTATTCTTGATCAAAAACTTTCATCCTTAAAAATTGTCCAAATATTTATGAATGAATGTTCATGATATGACTTATGTCCTGGTATAGTAATTAATACACATAATCTAATAGGTCTAGAGTGCTCTAGATTATTTTGTTATTAGTGAATCTTGTTATGCTTAAAGATGATGTAAACTTAAAAAAACAAAAACATTATCATTGAAAAGGCAGTGATTTAGGAATATAGAATCACCACATGGGGCAAGTGGCCATTCTTGTTTCCATACTTAGACAGTGAAGAAAACACTATTATTCCAGAAAGCGGAAAATTTCAATAGCAGAGGGCATGGTACCAGTCTGCAACATGTGAACTCCAGTGGGACATCCACTATAAGCTTCTTACTGAATTACTGCATATTGGAGAAGAGTAACGAAAAATCCAAAGGCTCATGATCTATGTAGTGAAATAAGCTGCAGATTTATGCTGTACTAGCCCCTTAATTACTAGCAGTTTCCTCTATGCTTTGTTCAACCTGAAAGTTGAAGATATTTAAAAAGAAGAAGAAATTCAACTTTTTTGGAAGTATTTTTTGGCTTCTTGCATTCTATGGCTCAGAAATCGTATACACAGGCATTCAGGGGAGGATCGGGTGGGTGGGGGCTCCCAACCTAGTTTTTGAAAAAATTATTAAAACGAGCTGGTAAAGGGTGGACTATAAGTGATACTGGTAGAGTATAAGTGATGCTGGTGAAGGGTGGACTATAAGTGATACTGGTAGAGTATAAGTGCTGCTGGTAAAGGGTGGACTATAAGTGATGCTGGTAAAGGGTTGCATTCTATGGCTCAGAAATCGTATACACAGGCATTCAGGGGAGGATCGGGTGGGTGGGGGCTCCCAACCTAGTTTTTGAAAAAATTATTAAAACGAATGTACCAATATGGGGCAGTACAGTTTACAGGTCAACTGCAAGCTAACTTCTGCTCTTCATTCATGAATTAATATTGCTTCATATAATGTACAATCAATCATTAATGTTTTAAAATTTTGTGTGTTTTGACCTAAATATATTTGGGCCCCTCCCAGTCGCTAGTGCTAGATCTGCCCCTGACATTATTAGAGACTCTCTAGATGATAACTTATAATTTTTTTGTATTATGCCTTATAATGCTAGCATATCTCTAATTACTTTGAACTAATTATTATACTCTAAATTCTGCCGACAAAATGGGGAAAATCTTAAGTTTGTTATACTCCGGCAACTGGTTGAATACACACATGCTCAATACAATGGAATTAAAATGGAACTAGAATGGAATTAGGATGGAAGTAGACTGAAATTAGGATGGAACTAGAATGGAAGCGCTAAATTGCGATGGAATTAGGATGGAAATAGGACGGAATGAAGTGGCTAGAAAAACCATAGTATAATTATATAGACACCATGAATTTTAAACCTATGAGCTAGTAGAGCAGAGCTATCAAATTATTGTCATTCACTAATTATAGCACCTTCGAGACAGTCTAATGATAAAAATACAACTACTGTGAGTGTCTAGCATAGATATGCTTATAGAAAAAGAGAAAAAAGGTAAAAGAAATAGTGTATTACAAATACTAGAGAAGCAGTCTAATGATGATGTGCAAGTTGTTCTAATTAATCAGCATTATCTATCTTTCTGTGGCAACTTAAGGTTTTGTGATTATGCAATTAGAAAGTAAAATTAAATCAATTTCACATGATATTGTGTAGGCAATACTCAACCATATTTTTTTTAGCAATTTTAGATTTGAATCAATAGATTAATATGAACTACAGTTCTTGTCCCCATAATTCAAGCCTTAATTAAAGGGTTTTAATGTAACAATTTCACTTTTTTGAGCCCATAACGATGGCCTGACATAATTCAACTTACATTCAGGAGATCCACGTGACTTGCGAATAATGCCATCACGCTCTTCTTCATCACTGATGGATGGAAGGCTATCTGCTGTGGAACTTGATGATTCATGCTGTAAATGTCTTTGCTCATCTGTAGACATAACATACTGCATTCAATTTACTGGACAGACCTTAATTTTGTTTATTTCCTTCTGATAATTGTATAGCCTAAGCCAAACCTGAGTAAAGTTATGATTACATTTGAGCTTTAAATGGTATTAATAGATAATAAAACATTATCTGCATTCAAAAACATTGTTCACAAACCAGAGGATTGTTTTGTATTCATGCTACAAGCACTGCTTGATGAAGACGTGTGAATTCGTCTGCGTTTCGGTGATGGCTGTGGTGATTCTAAAAAATGTTTTAGATGCATCAGTCATTAATGATTTGACAATTAATCATACACGCAATATGACAATCAAATGTAAAATGTATACGTTATTGAGATTTCTCATATCGACAATTATAAATACATTCAGAAAATTCATTTTACAATCACACAATTAACTATATCTTAATAATTCAAAAAAAATTATTAATAATTTGTTATTTTAATCATTTTAAAGCATCAAAGTACTGAATTTATGTATTCTCCTCCCGAAAGATAGTCAAATTTTGGTCATTCTATATAACTCCTTTGTGCAGTCATCAGAACATTTTGACTCTTAGTTTTAGTACCATGAAATAGTAAAATTTGGAGAGCTAATGGTCTGGCTGAGTAGTATTACGAGGAAGGTAATTAAATATGCCAACAACTATTCAGGTTACTTGATTTGTAACAGTATACGAGACATTTGTAAGGTTTCTCAAAATCCCACATTTTACCAGAATGGTTACCCAAAACTACTCAACCGAGACACAGATCAGGCAGAAATGTTTTATCATGGTCCAGTTTTTTGTATGCTATGAATTTAATTCATACACAACTGAAATCCCAGTTAGTACCAGATCATCCAGCTTTATCATATGTAAATATATTTAGGACAGACAACTTATAAATCAACATAAATACAATTACAATTTTCTAAATTTCCATGTACTGGAAAAGAAAGTGATGGATTTTATGTATCTTTTAGAAGAGAGAGAGAGAGAAAAAAAAACAGGCATTACATATGATTATATACCTGAAACCATTTCACAGTATTTTTCCATCAACATCCTTTCTCAGTAACCCTCATGTGCATGCATGTGAAAAAAAATAACTCCCACTTCTGCTTTACAGATTATGCCACTACTTACAAATGTCAAAACAAAAAAAAACAATTAATATTTTGAGCAATTGTGTGGAAAGACGTTTTTTACTATGTCTGTGTTTTTAAAAAACCAGTTAAGGTTTGAGAGCTGAATGTTTATTTATCTTATTTAATTTTTTTTTTTTTTTTCGTCAAATTTACACAATAAGTGCTAAGCTTATTGCAAGTATTTCTACCCCATAAAGTGTGCCAAGGAATTCTTTTCTAGCTGGGTTGCGTGCCACATTGAATACATACCAAATTGCCATAGGGTAATAAAAAATTCTTAAGACTTTATTTACATTATAACTAAAAAGCAAAGGCTAGTAAAACGAAAGGAGTTTTGGGAGTTCAGTAGGACTGAAGATTTAAAGCCTAGTAAAGCCTAGTATTTTTGAAACACTGAACTGTAACTACAAGCTTGATTATTTCCATTAATAGATTAAGAACAGTGACTATACATACTGAATTAGTTATCATTCTGCTGATTGTCATTTCTCAATTGGGTAAGTTAAAAAAAACTGGAAGAGAAATTAAACAAGTAGCAATATTGTTCAATGTCACACTTATTTCACATAAAGTAACCCTTTCTCCTTGTATGTATATTTGTGCACATTCTGTAATGCTTGAGTCACCTCATTTAAACAATGTAGCCTACATATAAACCACATCATGTCATAATATTCATAGCTTGGGAAGGCCCCAGAAGTGCACCGTGATAATGCCAGGTGTATATCTGGTCCTGGTTGAACAGTTTGGTAACCATTTTAGTACAATGTGGGATGCTGAGAAACCTAACAAAAGTTTTATATTTACTGATAACAGGAATATTATATCATTTTTAAATTAGAAGTCCAAAATTAATGGCAATGTTTTACTTTTTTATTTATTAAGATAGGAAGAAACATTTTTCACAAAAAATGCAGGAATCTTTAAGTTTTTACATTTAATATTAATATCACTTTCCTCTTCTGCACAGTGTGATCTTACTGCAGGGTAACTTATTGTAATGCTGTATAGTTCTGCACAGTGTGATCTTATTCCTAATCCATGCAGGGTAACTTATTGTAATGCTGTATAGTTCTACCTAATCGAACTAGAGAGTCACAATAAACTACTAAAATTATAGCCTATAGGAAAAAAAAAAACTATTTAAGTTTGAGAATTCAATTTTTTGGGAAGACAGAGTTAAATATTGGCAGCCATAAAAAGAAATATTGCTGCAAGTATATAGCTACTACAAATAAAACTTCTAGTTGAAGGACTAGTGTGTTTAGGAGGATTTGCAGTAAAAATGTAGTAACTGAGATTATTAATATTAAAATTGTTATTCCTCTGGTTCCTTTGCTTCTTGTTGACTTTCACTCAGTACAAAAATACAGACTTCCCAACTTAGAAAATTTGATATTTTCCTTTCCAACAAGTAACCTAGCATCTAGGTTGTAAACGTAGTTAGGTTTAAATAAATACCTAAGCTATAAAAAAAAGTACACAAAAACGAGAATACACTAACCACGTGGAGGTGTTATGGTTATAGCCGAGTGATTTCAAGGAAGATAAAATCTCAGATCTTACCACTTTGACACAGATAAGGAGGAGGTGGATTCATTGTAAGGTATCTCCAGTTAAATATGGGGCCATTACAACTAGTATGAACTCCAGTGATAGGAAAACATTCAATTCTCACTCCAATGGATAGTCATTAATGACTAAGTATAATATTGCTTTAATAGGAACAATGGCGATAGTCAAGATTAGGTTGTTGCAAGTATATTACAATAAAACTTTTATTTAACAAATTATGTATTTTTGGGACTACTGACATTAAATAAAATGTATGCATTTATTTATATTTATTTATTTATTTATTACCTATACACGTAATAGGATTTGTAGCAAAATTATATTATAAACACACAAAATTGTTTTTGCTCTGATCATTAGCCAATACCCTCTTGCTTATTAGTCATCTTTCAAACTAAGAAACTCTGTAGCTGCTAGAAAATAGATATGATTGAGGTAAATGCAATATAATATTATATTGATAACTCTCATTTTTTAAGAGTGTATATTCAACAAGCCACTTTTTCTCTAAATCATGTGTCTTACCCTGAATGTTTTTGTCAAGTATTTCTACTGCCTTGTGTAGACCCTTCCTTTCCAGCACCATTTTAAAGGTTTCTAATTTCTCTGTGCCTTCATCGGCTTTTACTTTTCGGAACACATCAGCGACAAGTAATCTGGCTTTGTTTTCAATCGTTTTGCCTGCTAAATTTACTTCGTCCTTGGTGCTTGGCTCTATCAAACTTTCACTCACAAGAGCGTCTGCAACAGACACAGGATCTTTCGCTGCAATCTGGAGTACCAAATCTTCTGTGCTCTTTACAAAAGCCGAATGGTACAAATTGGACATTGTTGCCGTCTCGCTTTGCTCTGCCAACCGGTTGTGGGCGGGTCAATGTCGAAGGCTCTGCCCTTACTCTACGAGTTGTAAAACACTCTATATTGTATCAGCGGAGAAGGATGAATACAGGAAATTTTATAACTCGTGCTCTACTGTTAGCTACTGCTGATGTATTTTCCTCCAATTTTGTTGAAAATAAATATCGACTTCCATGAAAAGCATAATATAGCTATATGCATATAGCTACATTTATTTATTTTTTATTTATTTATTTATTTTTTTAATTTATATATACATAAAAAATATACACATATACATATATATATATAATATACAACATACACATGTATATATTATACATATACGTATAGTACTTATTACAGGAGTCAGAGTGAAATAAGCTATATCACTCTGAGGAGTGTTTATTCCACACTAGATATCTTCACTGAAGTAGTTTGTTGGTAAAATTACTGCCAAAACTCACTAGGGGCTCCCACATACCCCCAGCTGTAAAAGCCCTGAAAACTGGTACGCCAGACCAGGCCAGGCTCCAAGCTTAGGGAACTATCCCTTGGACAAAAAAGTAATGGAAAGAAATTATGGAACTGGGGAGAAGCGGATATCAGGAAGTGTCAAAAAGAGAGTGGGACCACTGTCATATGAAATTGAGACAGAGAAAGGAGTATGGCGTAGACTTATCGACCAGCTATATGGAAAGGGACAAAAAGCTGGAAATAACTATTGTGAGATGGACCTGGATGTCTCTTATGAACTAGATGAGACTAAGTAGAGCCACAAGAAGCTGCGGGAGAATAATGTGGAACATATCCTGATCATAAAGAAGAAATTCCAATAATTGTATCAGCACCAGCCTAACCAGATGATTCTGTAAGTGGAACATTACCAACTTCTACTGGTGCTAGTTCAGGAACAGTGAAGAAGTATCCTACCCATAATCGTCATCACCAGAATACTATGGTTTTTTCCTAACCCCTGCATTTCATTTATGTAAGGAGGAAACTGTAGTGTATCCTACTCCAGACACGTTTACCTTTAATTAATTTCTATCACTTCACACCTTATTCAGTTCTATTGATGTGTTACCATAATGTATTAATTGTTGTCTTCACCTCTATTCATACCCACACCTACAGCATATACTATTATGTTCTAGAACTTTTCATTCCAGTCAGTCTAGCTTATTCAGTGATTATGTGAATATGTTGTTGTGTTCTTGTTTCAAGATTAATCTTAACATTTAAAGTAAATTTGAACCCATTATAAACACAACATATATCACTGTATAATTAGCTAATGGATACAATCATCAGAATTTACTTATCTTGCTTTAGTAAGGAGATTAATTTGTTGTGCTGTGAGTAGGCCCTGCCAGATTGTGCTAGCAATTTATTCTGGAATAGCTTATAGCTGCTAATTAACATGTGGAATAAGGCAAATAAAAACGATCACCTTAGCTACTGAAGGTGTGGCATCCCTTACTAATCAACTTACAAACTATCCCAAGCCAAGTGAGAAGCTAGCACTTGATATTCAGTGCTAAAGATTTAGAGGCAGCAGTTTAAGTCTTAAGTGGAATTGTAACCAACAGTTAGTGATCTTAATAACCTCCTTGTTTTGTTTCCTGAATACTCACACATTCTCAACCAATTGAAACTTGAATCATAGTGCAGCAGTTGAATATAATATTTGTTCCACTCAGGACCCAGCTAGGTGTGTAGCGGAAAAGGCATGCAAAAGACTTACCACATCAAAAGTGTGCTAAAGTTAGTTAATCCAAATATCTTCAGCATCAGTGAAATGCATTTTTACCATTTTATAAACAGTTGCTGATGAGTCACAACGGTTTTTACTGGAAGATTAAAGGTTTTTACTGGAAGATTATCTCCCATAATGATTTAATGCAATGGTAATGACTCAATCACTCATTTTTTGACACCTCACCTATTTTGACAAAAGGGGGCATTTCACGCAAACCAATTTTTTTATGCTAAAAAAAGCTACAATTTATCTCAACTTAGTGCTAAAATACTGGAGGGTAAAACCTTCAATGCACAGAGAAAACTGGCAGTTGAACTGGGCTGTATTCAGCAAAGCAATTGAACAAGAAATCGAGAAAACATAAATTGAATTTCCACTTCCGGTATAATTAATGTTTCCGTATACTCCGCACAATTAAACCGTGCAGCCGCTTTTTTAACGGCGACTAACGAAGTTTTGCGTAGAGTTCTTTTTAGCTTTCAGAGCGTCTCACAGCCTGTCTTGTCGGAATTCTTGGCTACTCTATTCCATGTAGCCATAAATTTTCAGCCAGAGGTAGGCTGTAGTGGTAGATTGCATGCAATAGTCAGTCTCAAAGCTATGCCCTTTTTTTTTTTAGCTGCTTGTTTGAAACTCCGCCCATTCCCCGTTTATTGTACTTGAGAACACATGCGGCTCTGATCTAGGGAGAGTAAATTAGCATTGGTAAAGATCGTCACGCGTTACGCAATTGCGCCGAAAGCATGCTAGCAAATCAAAGCAAGGAACGGTTGCACCAATGGTTATATAGTTCTATGTATACCTAGCTAGCTCTTCCAGCCCCCTTTGTTTGATTATTCCTAATATTAGCTGGCTAACCAAAATTATACTTTGTATTTTTTTTAGGAAGGTGATTCATTTCATGAAATGCTCACTGTGAGGAGTATCCCATACAAACCAGCTTATATCACTAGATTATTGATACACTAGTTATTATGTTTTATAATTGATACATTCTACCACTGACATATGCCTATTTTAAGAGCTATTCATATTGTAGATTGGAATAAGCTAAATTTATTGTAACTTATTGTGAACCATGTGAAATTATATAGTTTAGATGTATAGAAGGCCTATGTTCACTTATTGTCACAGTGACTTTTATTGTAGGCATGGGTGTAACTGTATATGCCTTAAGTAATCAAAAGTAGCTCAATAAGAATGATAACATTTGTCCACAATACGCTTATTGGAATTCAATCTTGTTGGATTTCTTTTAATAAATTTATTGCTAGCTAGTTTGTATGCTTTGAAAATCATGTGGTCACAGGAAATTCTTAAAAATGGATGCGTTTTTAATCTAAAAATTGTCTACCTTCTTCAAAAGCATAATTACTTTGTAGCATGACTTAGAGGAGATAAATTCATTATCAGGTAAGCTTTTATCAATAGTAAGTATTGTTGAATGAAGATTTAGCCTTTCATGCGATTTGTGAATGTCACATGTGTTTTTTCCTATTTCACAATTGCAGAAACGCTTTGTCACGAGCTATATTTTATATATATGAATAAGTTTATCAAGGAGTCTAATAACTTTGTGATTGAGACTGTGGGTCTCCTCTGCTGCTCAGGTACTCCCAAGTGCTGAGAAAACCACACTAGGAGAATTTTCTCTACCAGTTTGCCCAACTTGACTAATAACCAGAGAAATTTAGTTGTTTTTTTGTCTTATCCAAGTAAGCAATGGTTCATGAGAAAAACTCTGTGATGAGCTAGGCACAAGGGTAACTATATCCAGGGCTCAGCCATAGAAAAAGTGACATATAACAACAGAGACACGTGACTAATACACAACACAAATGAACACACAACAGACACTAGTTGCTAAGAGCACACATTACAAAACATGCGACAGTCACGGTGACTCCATCAAGTGAAAGTTCATTGGGACTTGACAGAGATAACTATTTTTAAAACACAATGGAATGACTTGGCATGCATGTAACAGCCAGATTTAAAACATAAATGCCCATTGTTCACAATTGTTGCGGTAACTTATATAATATTAAATACATTTTGTTGACTTAATAGTGTCATTAATCTAACCAGTAACAGTTTGAACTGAGCTTGGCTAGTTTCCGTCAAAAGTGTATCAATACTTTTTTATTTTCCTCCAGCCACAATCAACATTCAATCCACACCACAAATATTCAGTATTAGTTACATCAAATACTTCTTTCCATGAGTTAAAACATTTTTGAGCCATATCTGACATAAACCACAAACAGGATTTAAATCCCTTGCATTTCAACTTTATATGGACTCCAGTATAATTGCAACTTTGTCTTCCCGATTAAAAATAGCATATGCTACTGGAATGCCTTCTTGAACACTAGTAATCAAATTAAACGAAATTATAATTATTAACATTGTAGGTTATATCCATACAACCATTGCACCATGTTTGAGTAGCACATTTTTTGAAAATCTGTCTGAATAACTAATAACAAATCCTGATCATACAGCAATTTACAATCTTCATTTGGTTGTTCACCTTGCTGCTTGTACAAAGAGAAAAAATTATATTCAAAAGTCTGCATTTCCCTCACAATACTGGCCACTCTGACAAATTCATTTGAATGTTTTTGAATGCCATTGACATTGAAAGCTTTCCCCCCTAGCTATATTTTTCATGTTCTTTTTTTGTAATCAGGTGATCACAAAAAATTCCATTATTCATTTCAGATTCTCTAAAACTATCAATTGTGCGTTGAACCAGCACCTTCTTTCAATTTTTCAGTTACAGAGTGTTTAGTATTGTTACTAAGTCATAAATGTCCCAACTGTTTTTAGCTATAGTTGGTAGGAATATAAGTTATGGATTACTGTATAATCTGTTTTCAAGCATTTTATTGCTTTTATACATACTGAGCAGTTTAAATTTATTTTACTTGTCCCTTGACTTTTTAGCCCTCTTTTCCCACTCCTACGTAGATTGTACATTTTACAATGATTGCAATGCTAATAATAATGTTGATGGTTTTGAGTAAGCATTGAGGCTGTATGCATAACATAAACCATGAATGTGGGACCTTTTCTTCTTCTGTCTTTCATCAAGCACAAAGTTTGTCCAAATTTTTAAAGGTTTTCAACAATGTCAACTGCATAACTATGCTCATCTTTGACAGGCCCTATTCCATTACCTTTACATACCTAATTATGAAGGAATATTATATTCAGTAAATGATTTGTTATTGTTAAACGTATTTATTACCTTTTGAAACAGATGCTACATATAATTTGCCCCTTTTATTTTTTGTGAGAAGTACTGATATATATGTCAAGACCAACTGCTTTTGTATGCATATTGCTGATTAAAGAACATTACAACTCCAGACTTAGTCGGTGACTTTGCATTCTCTTTCCACAATAGTATTCAGGTGAACAGCACTGTATTGTAACACTTTCACAGGACAAACGAGATGAAGAATTGTAAAGGATTGAGCAGGGAGTGAAAAGAACATTTTCTTCTTATTTTTAGGCTGCCCTATAACATTTGATGACTGGACTTGAGAGATGGGGAACAATGATGATTTGGGTGAATCTGAAATAATGATAAAAATTACAGAAGTAGATAGTTAGCTAGGTTTATGACTATAATTAATTCAATAGCATACCAAACTTTTACAAGCACATGTCTTTAGGATGATTAACAATAACATGCTACCAAGTGAACAACGATGTAATCTCGTACTTACAGAATAAAAGAAACTATTTGTTTGAGTATGTAGTGAATCAGAGGATATAGCTTTTCACTTCAGTGGTAATGACAGCCACCTTTTTGTGTGCTCTTGGCTTACTAAAGGACAGGAGGGATCTATTTTTGTAAGGCTGGTGTGATGAAAAAGGGATGTCTGTGTTTTAGAGATTCTGGAATGTATAATTTAAAATAGACTAAGATTAGATTGTAACATGTATTTCTTAATGCTCTGAAAAATGAAATATACACTTTATAGCTTGTTTCCACTATTTATAATAGATACCAGGAGGAAAACGTAACATACTGCAGCTATTTAATCCCACTACGTGAGTGTGGTAAAATGCAACTCTGGGTTGAGAAGGCTGCCACCAGTTCTTGCTGTTCAAATGCTTTAGTATCCTAAGCTGATTAAAGCTTTACACAGAACCTCCCGTACAATGGCTAAATTGATTAAGAAGTTAAAAATGTAATTCGGAAAATACTTCAGCATGAGAGAAAACAAGACAAAAGAACAGATGCAAGAGTGTTCCTTTTATAGAACAGGGTCCTGCACAAGCTATGGGATGACAAATAAGTGTGTGCTGTGCTAATGGGTTCAGAACATACATTAATGGAATAGTGCTAATGAGTAGACCATTCATTAATGGAATAGTATTAATGAGTTCAGATGTTCTGATAAGTAAAGATTATTAGGAAATAAGTGTTCAGTACTGTGGTGCAGTTATGTGGGGGTACTCCACCACAGTGAGCCTTATCGCCACAGCAAATCGACCCCTTACCGTGACCACGCCTATCCATCAACTACCGCGAGTGACGATGTTTACCTATGCTAACTTACTCTCCCTAGTCGCTTTTTTCGAGTACGAGAGAGAATAAAAAGTAGCTTGTCTTTCCACAGCAAGCTTGGGGTCTTTTAAGTTGTTTTGACCTTTTGAAATTTGGCATAGACTTAGAGTAAGGGTCACTAAGACTAATTCTGCAAAAAACAAAAATAGGAGAAAGAAAGAATTTTTCCCGATGACTTACTTCTGGAGCTTATATCTCAATTTCTGCACGAAATGCACCCTTTTGTCAGAGCCTGCCACATGGTTGGCATGTTTAATTCATATACTTCCAAATACACATTAGAATTAATAATGCCATTTTGTGTTTTTCAAGGTGATAAATATGATAGCTAGAATATAATTAACACAATAAATTATAAGAAAATGTTTATTGAGCCAAATTAGCCTACAAATAAGACAATGGATACAACATTTTTCCATAAAGTATCAATATAAAATGAGTGCAAAAACAGGTTATATACCCTAAATTATTTCTTGATGTTATTAATTATACTATCAGCTATGAAAGCGACTAAGGAGAGTAAGTGGTCGTTGGCTAAGGAACTGAGGTCACGTTGGCTTTTGCTGCCCATCATGTTGCGCTTTCTGCCTGGAATTCATAACAGTGAAAACATATGCTTTGCCTCTGCCATTCTACAGGTTCTACTGAACCAACCAATATTTAAGATATGAAGACATCTACTTCACAAACTTCTGGTATTCTACTTTTTTAATTGCTGTGATAACAATCCTTTAAAGATAATTTAAAGACTTTTATATGTACCATTTTTTGTATCACTTTCCAGAGTTACCTAAATCACAAGTGCTGTCATCATTGCCTCTCTCTCAAGCACAGTCATCAATCTCTACACTACGAAAATGTAATGTTGAAGAAAACATCTCTTTGCTTCATACTCTATCTACAAAACATGAGCCTTCTTCAATTGGTATACAATCTACTTCATCTGGTGATATGAAAAGTGAGTGCGCTGCCCCTGAAAATGGATGTAATATTCTTGCTGGCACTGATAAGCTAAGTGAATCTACAAATAAGGTCTTGCTTTGTAAATTCTGCAATCAGCAGTATTCCCACAAAAGTAGTTTATCTCGACATGTCAGTATGGCTCATAAGGAAAATAAAGGGAACATTGGATGCAGCATCTGTTTTAAAAGGTAATATTTTAAGAACAATACAGCAAATTGTAAACTTGTCACTAATGGATTACCTTATATTTAGATTTGTAAATGCACTCTTATGGTTGAAACGAGCCCAACAAGCTTCAAACTCTTGCTTACCAAATTTTTGACAGTCCATAAAGAAACAAAATTTATTGAATATTTCAAGACTTTATTATGATAATTGCGACCGATGGGCCATATGCTTTAGAAGTGGTAGCCCAATGAATACAAACATGCACGCAGAATCATTCCTCCATCGTGTGCTAAAAATTGTATATCTAAAACAAAAAGTAAACAGACGTTTAGACAAACTTCTTTATATTATTTTAAAAATAGCTAGGGACAAAGCCTTTCAGCAGTTGTGCAAGAACGAAAAAGGAAAGAATACCAATCGAATTTGGGACATTAATAAGAGGCATAATCGAGCCAAATCTTTACAACCTTCAGCAATAATTGAGCGTGAAAACGAACTTGCATATAAAGTTTCTTCTGAACATAATCCTGATATTTATTACAATGTAAAAAGAATTATGCAATTTTGTTACTGCAAGTTGAAGTGTAGCTATTGTAATGCATGTTCACATCTGAATTCATGTACGTGCATCGATTCTTGTACAAACAATACAGTTTGTAAACATAATACATTTGGTTCAAATGAAAACTTCGGACATGAAAGAATACAACCAATCTTCTATAACCACTCCAGCAACTCAAGCAACTCCAATGAATTTATCAGATCTTGAATATTTCCAAAAAGTGACATTCTTTAGCTTTCCTACAGGAAAAAATCTACCACTGACAAAACTGCACTAATGGACAATATCAAATCAAGACTATCAAACATTGCATTAATATGTGATCAAGTAGATAGTGCTGATCTTTTGGAAAATGTATATACAGCATTGGGAGGAGTCTTAAATAACATAAAGTTGCCAGCCACAAGAAAGAGAATAGCATCTGATAAAAACATGGAAACACAAAGAAAATACTTCACAACAAAGAAAAAAAGAAAACTGGAGACTACATCACTTAAAAAACCATCAGTTGATGAAGTTGGTGTGTGTAAGCAACAGTTAAATAAAACTGACACTGAAATTTGTGGAATATGTTTCTGCGAAGATGACCAACAAGTTGAGAGTGAACAAGTCGATTGGATGTCATGCGCACTATGTTCATTGTGGGTGCACAAGAACTGTGTTAGTGCTAAAGACATAAATGAAGAGAATTATGTATGTTTCTATTGTAGCTAGACCAGCTATTTATATATACTTCATTTGAAACTATGATATTGTCAGTTCAACTTTTAATGGAATTAAAAAAAAATTATGATTAATTTTATTCTTTTTATTATTTTAACAGAATTGACTAGCTGGCTTCATACCTATAGTTACTTAGTGTTTTCTTGTCATGGTTTTTTTTTCAGTCACCCATGGCTACTGCATGCATTGCTTCTGAAACACTAGAATAAAACAATTCTAACAGTAATTGCATGAGCAGACCACATTAGTACAAGAGATAGCTAAACACATTAGTTTCATCTTGAAAATAATTTCTAATAAAGAGCTAGCCATAGAATAAGATATTTAAAAAGAATGGGGTCAAAGTGCCAATCATGACCATTATAGAATGTAATAGCTAGCTATAAAGGAAAAATTAAGCTAGCTATTATGTGTATAAAACAATAATGCTTGTTCGTATTTGTGGGGGAATAGGTCGTCGGCTGAGGTGGCGGTTAAGCTTCCTCGGTCGTCAGCCAGATCCCGGAGGTATGCTGCCACCAGAATCCAGATATCCGGTCCCTTTATGGCGCTAGGGTCACCGGAGCTCATGTACGCAATCGCTGATCCAAGAGGACTGAATCTTAATTCTATTTCTTGAAAATCAAACTGGACTGACTTGGCGCGTGCGTGGCTCGTCTATTTATTATTCAAGGCCACGCACGTGCGCCAACATGAAAGGACACACAAACACACGAAATCATCCACATCAGAAACGTGACAAAAATTATACACATAAGGGCATGTATGCACAACAACAAACAATGTATATTCTCAGTTCAGTTCCATACACTCTTTCCTCCTTCTTCATTTTCTTCTCCACTTCTCCACTTTCTTCTCGGAGGGCAGACCCACATCTCCCCCCACTAAGCTCAAACCCGCTGTTTGAAGCTGACAACCACCAGGGATGGACTCCGAGTCATCCCAGCTCTGGCGGCTTAGTCCGTCGGCATTGCCGATCATGGCACCTGGTCTGTATTTGATAGACAGATTAATTCCTTGCAGCTTCAAGGCAAAACACATCAAGCGTCTGTTGAGATGTTTGCTACTTAACAGAGACACACATGCACGGTGGTCAGTATAAACTGTTACCGTCCTTCCATACAGATAGTACTCAAAGTACTTCACCGCTGACACAATGGCCAGGGTCTCCAACTCCGTCACAGAGTAATTCTTTTCCGCCCCTCTCAGCTGACGACTGAAGAAGGCCACTGGTAGATCCATCTCCCTTCTCACAACGTGAAGGCAAGCTCCAATTCCTTCTCCGGATGCATCCGTGTACAAATAAAAAAAACATCATTATGCACAGGAATAAACAACACAACACGCTGACACAACGACTCACGTAATCTGGTGAAGGAAGCAGACATCTCCTCCGTCCACCACCCTGGCTGGCGAAGACAGAGACACAGCCGGGGTAAGCACCGAAGACATCCTGGCGAAGCCATCTATAAACTTCCGGTAGTATGACATGCTCCCCAGAATGGACCGCAGCTGCTTCTTGGTCACTGGCCTCCTACGAAAGTCAGCCATTGACCTCACCCTAGCTTCTGGAACTGCCACCTTACCACACCCCACCTGATGACCTAATTATTCCAAATACCTCCTGCCAAACTCACATTTTCTTCTCTTAATCCTCAACCCAGCCTTGCCCAAACATTCAATAACACTCTTTACGTCCCTCAAGTGACCACACCAATCCTCACTAAACACAATGACATCGTCAATGTAATTTCTCGACATACCGCTCACAGGTTTCAAAACCTCCTCCACTACAGATTGAAAAATTGCCGGAGCATTTTTTTAACCAAACGGCATTCTGCGATACATAAATTTGCCCATGGGGCACACAAACAACATTAAAGGCATGCTGTCTTCCTCTACCTCAATCTAGTGGAATGCTGCTGTCAGGTCCAGCTTTGACAGACAGGAACTAGGCCCCACCTTCTCCAGGATCTCCGTCAGAGAAGGGAGCCAGAAACGATGCAGGGGTGTCCTAGTATTCAATTCCCGGTAGTCCACACACGCTCTCAAACTCCCATCCTTCTTCCTCACCGGCACCACCGAACTCGCCCACTCAGCATCACTCTTCACTATCACGCCGCTCTTCAACATCTTCTCAATCTCGCGTTCAACCTCATCTCTAATACCCACTGGCACTTGCCTAGGTGGCAAGTTAACCACATCAGCATCCTGTCTCAGCCTAATACAACATTTGCCCACAGTACACAAACCAGGGACATCAGAAAAATACTCTTCTACACTACGCACCACACTCAGCAACTCATCCTCTCTATAACCCTCACACTTCTCGGAACTCAATACTGCTTTACTAGCATCCAAATCTTCAGAAATACCTTGCTCGTCTGCTATCACAGACACAGCATTCACCCACACACTTCTCTCCTTGTACTCTTTAGTATTGTTTAAATGAACTATCCTCACGGGATGACCATCTCCCTTAGACACCCTGTAAGTGACTCTGGATACCTTATCAGTTACAGTGTATGGCCCCTCCCAGGATGCCTGCAATGAGGCATGTAATCCTGGGATACGAACAAGCACCTTGGAGCCTACTTCCAAACTACGATCACTTCTATTCTTGTTAAACGACAGACATCTTTTAGCCGTGCTGTCACTCTCATGCACTACCGCCATATCATACAAAAGCGAAAGCTTATCCTGTAGCTTAAGTACCCACTCCTCAACATCCACACACTCGTATGCTCTATCCACCCACCCTGAATACAAAATATCAAGGGGGCCCGTAACGTTTCTGCCGAACACTAACTGGTGTGGTGAGAAGCCTACATCACGGTTGGGCACTTGCCGGATAGCAAATAGTGCTGATGGCAAAACTCTGACCAGTCTATTCCTTCCTCACAGGCCTTAGCAAGCATGGGCTTCAGCGTCCCGTGCATCCGCTCCACAACACAATTGCTTTGCGGGCGATATGGTGATGTTACTACTCTATCTATGCCCAACATCTCACAAACACAACTCATGACACGACCCAAGAAGACAGTCCCTCTATCAGACAATACTTTCAAAGGTATACCCGTCCTTGATATCACATTCACAAAGCATTCAGCCACTTCATTAGCTGATGCTGTGCGCATTGGGCACGCCTCTGGCCACCTAGTAGCCAGACAGACATAGGTGAACAGATACCTTACACCTTTCTTGGCTTTCGGCAGTGGCCACACAATGTCTATGGCCACCGACTCAAATGGAACACTAACTATCGGCCTCTCCACTAGCTTAGCTGCTCTATTGCCAGCTTTATTGATTCTGAGACACACATCACATGACTTAACATATGCTATAATGTCACTATGGATGCCCGGCCATGTAAATTTTGGCTGGAGCAATCTCCTCATTCCTCTAACCCCAGTATGGTCACATCTATCATGTGCCAACTCAAGAACTTTCTGTCTGCGAGCACCTGGTACTACAAGTCTATCCACACTAGCTCCTACATCATCCACAACTCTATGAAATAACAACCCATCTAACCACTTATAACCATTCATGCCTTTAGATGCCAACTCCCTACAACCAGTTAGAGACTCATCATCATTAATCTGACCTTTTAACACACTAACTTCGGAAATATCAACAGGTAAAGGGCAACCCAGATCAACCAGTCCCTCAGATACATCAGACTCACCAACAACATTGTCATCAGACTCGCCAGCAACATTACTATCTGTCACTTTCTCTTTGCTCACAGCTTGTGGTTGGTTCTCCTCCACAAATGGAGATAGATTAGCCACTTCCATGTCCTGTCGGTTGTGAGTCTCGTTGGACAGACTATCAAGCCATGATCAAGCCCGATTCACAACATTCACTTGGGACCCCTCAGCATGCTGAGAGACAGACTGCAGGGCATCCACCACCCCAACAGCACTCACAACAGAGGCTGCATTCTTTTAGGTAGAGGGGCGGCACCCAGAAGGAGCCGCTTTGCCATGGAATCGTCCATTGGCACGGCAAAAAGGACTTTACCATTGAGCATACCCTCCTGCGCAACGGCAACTCTCTTGTTAAAGGTTCTGCCTTCTATCTCAAAAACGACCTCAGCCGTACACAGCTTCACAGGGACACCAGTAGCACCTCTCACCTTGACTTTATCAGGCAGTATCTGACTCTCATAAACTAAGCACCCAGGAACAACAGTAACTTCTGTTCCCGTATCAGGCACTATTGAACACTCACTACCATTTACTTTCCCTTGCACTAATGGTGTATCTCCCTGAACCGCCACCCAATTGGTGCTGAACGGTTTACTACCAGACCTCAAACCCAACTTCTTATTTCCTTCATACTGCTTAACCTGATCCTTAGAGTTACTCTGACTCTTACTAGGACAATCAGGTGACTTATGTCCGGGCTGATGGCACGTATAACAGACCACTGGCTTAGACTCATCCTTCCCCGTCCTACATTCAAACGACTTATGTCCAAAACGATAACACTTAAAACACTTAATGGATCACCAGTACCACACCCTTGCCCTCTAGCACTTCCAGACCGGTCATTGTCTGTAGAATGCAACGAGAGTGCGAGCTTGTTAAAGTCTCTGAACATATTAATTTCACGTCCATCCGTCACTGATCTCTGTTGAGCGGTAAGACTAGCTCGATAAATAGCCATAGCAAAGAAAAGCAAAATATCCGAACGTTCAAGCACGGTCATGTCTACTGAATCGATAAGACCTTTCAAATGCACATATTTGTCCAGGGGGTTCATATTACGCACGTCGCTATTGAATTCAACGGTAAGCTTGCTACCCAGCGAGGTCTTCCCAGAGCCCAGCGAGTCGATCAATATTTGTTTTAGCTCCTCATACGAACATGTAGCATGGTCAACTGAAGACACTATAGAGGCAGCCGTTTTAGAAGAAAGCTTCTGGTAAAGTATCGTCTTATACTCACGTCTCGGTACACCTAGGTCAGCAAGGTCAGCTTCCAACTTGCGGATGTATTTGGCTATATCAATGCCATCTTTATGTGGAGCCAGGCCAATGACATGCCGCGTCCGATCGGAATGTGAAGGCACGGAAGGTGGTACTACCCTACCAGCACTCGACAGTGACGACAACAAATTCCTCATGTCTAACACTGACAGAAACATTCCCTCACTCTCATCTTCTCGCTCACTACCTCGCATCCCACTATCTTCCCTACCATTATCATTCCTGCTCGTCTCCAATGCATTATCACTTGAACCATCCATATTCTCCCTAACAGTCTCAAGACTCTACCTAGAGCAAACAGGGGTTGAGTCACTAAAACAAAAACTAGATTCAGACGTAATGTCACCACAACCAACGATGCTACCAGACGTAATCGCACAACTATCTCCACCACCAATACTACCAAGAACACTATATTTCTCACACATGCCCGAGTCTGACGAAGCAACTTCAGGCGCCGACTGTTTCCCAACTCCTCTCTTCTTCTTACAGGCTCTTTCCGGCTGTGACCTCTGACTCATCTAGCGGGACGGTGGACTTCAGAGAATCTGCAACCAACCACAGGGAGAAAGAAAATACAGAAAACAATAAACAACAGCCAATCAATAAATGACAACAAGGTAAAACACACAGGTCAAAAAGACAAAAGGTGAAATAAAGGTCACAAAATAAAGGTCACAAAAATCGAGCACCACGTGTAGTGCGCACTAAAAAGAAAACTCAAAACTCAGTTTGTAGCCAAAGGGTTAAGCGATGGTTAATGGTGTGGGGCGTCATAGTCTCCTCTCTGTAGGGTGATCATAGTAGAATAGACACCGCTGCCGCCAGTTGTGGGGGAATAGGTCGTCGGCTGAGGTGGCGGTTAAGCTTCCTCGGTCGTCAGCCAGATCCCGGAGGTATGCTGCCACCAGAATCCAGATGGCTGCTTTTGCGCCTCAAGTTATCCGGTCCCTTTATGGCGCTAGGGTCACCGGAGCTCGTGTACGCAATCGCTGATCCAAGAGGACTGAGTCTTAATTCTATTTCTTGAAAATCAAACTGGACTGACTTGGCGCGTGCGTGGCTCGTCTATTTATTATTCAAGGCCACGCACGTGTGCCAACACGAAAGGACACACAAACACACGAAATCATCCACATCAGAAACGTGACAAAAATTATACACATAAGGGCATGTATGCACAACAACAAACAATGACAGCCAACTATATTCTCAGTTCAGTTCCAACACTCTTTCCTCCTTCTTCATTTCCTTCTCCACTTCTCCACTTTCTTCTGAGGGCAGACCCACAGTATTTTAAGTGTCCACAATGTCGTTTCTCCTTTCACACATGAAAACATTTCATCTCAAGGTTGGTCTTTACTTGATTTTTATAGGAGTATCAGCATGCAGTGATTCAACCTCTTCTTGTACACTACAGCAATGTGGTTATTATTAATAACTTAACTGGAGAACTGCATTCAGCTGATGCAGTGGTGACTTGAACTATCAGATACAATTTGTCAGTTTGTGGACTTTGCAAACTGAATATGACTTCCTTGGTAGACAACCAATAATTATTCATGTGCTGCCCAACTCAAAAGACTTAACTGGAACTTATTTGCATAAAAATGCATTTCGTCATGAATATAAAAGTGAATCACCCCAAAAAAATTAACTAATGTATAGCTACAGGCTGTTAGGGCCTGCCAGATTATGCTCGAAAATTTCAGAATTATTCTTTTTTATTCTAAAAAATTATTATTCCAAAAATTCTCTTATTATACCAATTAAAAATAAGTGAAATAGTGATGATAGCACCAGCTACATAAAGGTTGCGAAAAAATGAGTAATATATTATACTGAATACTGTATATACTGAATTATTCATTGTAATGAAGAGGACTCAGCATAGCTTGAATGTACTTGCAAGAATGTTCAATGAATGGAGTGTTCTGCTACAGCTCTGATAAAAGTTCAGTTTGAGAAACCTACCAGACATTTGGGGGGAAATATATGAGGATGGAATTAAAGAATTTTATTTGCTTAGCATTGGATGCACCATCTCTTCCCTTCAAATTTGTAGGTTGGTTGGTGATACGTAGCTAATTCACACTTTCTTGTCAATTCTAATATACAGTATAATAGTAAAGTTGCTCAAGAAGAGCAACCATTAAGCTGACTTTGCTGACTCTGAGCCTGAGCTGACAGTGCTCACAGTATTTCCCCATTTTGGGAGTACAAATAACAGAGAGGTCAATAAAAACCCAGCTTCTTCTGTCCTTCTGTTCTAAATGAAATAGAGAATAAAGAATTTTCTTTTATAAGTTAGGATTATAGCACTACTTACCTACATATGAAACACTAAGAATATACTTCCAGCACTTAACTATCTAATTAATGTATAATTTAAGTAAACCTTAGTCAATATTATATAGCAGCCAAAAATATGATATAATATTTGGAGCAAATTATTTTGTCATTGTTGTTGTTAATTTTTTTTAGTATTGAGCTTGCTTATGCATTACTAAAAAAATTGATTGATAATTTTAGCCAGTAAGGTGAGTGCTCTATCTGGCCAATCCGCTTTCAGAAAAATGAAAACCTGATTTCTGATTTATTTCCTCTGAATTTCAGAAACCAGATTTTCCAAATCCCGAATTTTATGGGAGAAATCAGATTTTGATCTATTTGACCGCCGAAACCCGAAAACAGATTTGCGTTGTTTTAGCCTGTTTCAGCTTTCAGCTTTTTAGCTTGGTATTCAGCTGAAAGATGATTTTTTGGAGTCCATTTCAGCTTTCAGCTCAGTTGAAAGTTAAAGGGCGAGTGCCCTACCAGCCAATTGGCTTTCAATAAAATGAAAACCTGATTTCTGATTTACTCGTCTCAAATTTCAGAAATCAGCTTTTCCAAATCCCAATCTTTTAGTGGAAATTGGGAAATCCAGTTTTATCAAAAGCTGAAAACTGATATACAATCTGTAAGAAAATTGAGCATTCAGCTTTCAGCTTTCAGCTAAGAAAAAAGCTAACGGCCGAAAACTGCTGCTAGCTGGGTGAGTGCTGGTGAGTGAACATTTGGGCCATTGAGATATCAATAAAATGAATACTTACAACTTATTACAAAGTCACCTATATTAATTTATTCATTTTTACTTTTATCACTTTTTCTATTATTTTAAACCTTTAATAATTTGAAAAATTGAAAATTGATGACCATTACCTAATGCTTTTTTTTTTAGTTTACCTGTGTTGAAAACCCTTTACCACCTACCTTACAATTGCCATCAGTAAATAATTTATTGTTTATCACCTTTAAGCAAGCAACCTTAGATTCCTAACTGAATGAAAACAATTGTTCTCAATCCAGGCATTCTTATGTAGTTATATACCTGCCTATTTCAAGTTTTGAGAAAAAAGACTCCACATGTAATAGATACCATGTGGATTAGCTACAATGAAAAAAAAGTATAGCTATTTATTATATTTCTGCTATAGTTATTTAACATGGGAGAAATATATATTTTATGCATGAGAATGACTTTTTGTTAAAATTGTTGTACTAGGTTCAGTAGCTATTATCAATATGGCTGTATCTGACAATATAGCTGTTTATCTACTCCATTGTCATTAGTAGCTAATACATTTATATATGATATCTTATTACATGAGTCAGTTATGTGGCTGAAACATTTTAAGAGCAAGCTAATTATTTCACTGTAACTTGCGTGCACTCAATGTTTCTTACAAACAATGGCTGTTCATTACAGCATTGGTCACCTTAGCAGCACAAAATAGTTTGCAACTTAATATTAAAATCTTGTTTGATTCATGATCAGTTCCAGCAATAGACTACACAGCACTACTACAAATTTATGGAGCCAGAGGGGAGTGAAAATAAAGCCTGATGAGCGAAATATCTTGCAGTATCCCCCCCCCCCCCCTATTGATGTTTTATCATTGCCAGATTAAATGAGTACATTAAGTGTAACTTCCCTTGTAATCTGGAAATTAGAGGCTACCAGTTATTCAGGTGCTGCAAGTATTATACAAACCCACCCTACTAGCTACCTCTTACAACAGTTGTCAGTGTGGTAATAATACAGGAGGGAATGCCTCAACTAGTTTAGATTGTGCCAACCCATCCATTGACTTTTCATAATTTAAAATTATTAATATTATTATTTTCTCTAATTCTTCATAAAAACTAAAGAGAAGCAAAGGAAAAATGTGAAAAGAAATCTTAGTTGTCACCTGGGAATCTGGCCAGCACTTCTGGCTTTAGCCACCAGGACAATGTGAACCAATACTCTCTCCTTTTTATCTTTATACTGAGTAGTACTGTTCGATTCCCAGCAACAACTAAGATTTTTTCACATTTCAGAAAGGCTCAATCTATTATTACATGTGATTATTGTTACTATTTGAACCAAAAAAAAAAGTAGTGTTTTTCTTATCCTTCTTTTCTCTCTTCATGTATCTTGGAATCCCTTCTTTTCCTTAATCTGTCGGGTTTGCAGTCCTTTTATTGGGATTGTGGAGGTAGGCTTTGTAAAACTTCTGAAACATTCGCCCTCTTTCCTCACTGATTCCACCCGTAGCTACAGTATAGTCTTTGCTTCAAAATCGCCTTTTCTACAGAATGTGGCGATGCTTTACAAACTAGTCCTAGCTTATCTACTATTCATGATACGCACACTTTGCCTTCGTCATTACGGACAGACACAAACACCAAGCACAAACACTCGCCCTAACAATCCAAACACACATACCCTTCCCTCAATCGCTATTAAAATTAATGACGATATTCCTAAGATACTGTGCATGCAATGTTCAGCAGTGTACTTCATTTTCAATTCATTAGTCTATGTTCATATCAATTATAAAATAGACAAGAAAACATCAGTTAATCCATATCTGTACTTTAATCTTTGGACTGCTCATCAGGTACTTGAAGTAGATCTCTAATAGTTATCAAAAAATCGTCCAAGCCCAGAATCTTTGAAGTATCAGAATAACCCCGATCAGACCTGCAAAGGGGACAGTCTCTCCTTCCATCCTCCCCAATGTACCACTTGTCCGTACACTCCATGCACCCAAGAATTCGCTTACAGCATCGGGCAAATATAGCTGGAGGGATTAATGGTGAAGATTTGCATATGTTACATTTGAATGTGTCATGCAGTTGGGCTAACAAACCCAAGGGTACTTTGTAATATGGAGCAACCTTCAATATTTTAGAAACCTTTGAATCTAATGAGTTAAGTTTTTCATTAAGAAGAGAGTCTTCATCTGCGTTGGAGCATCTACGCTTCTGGCCCGAGGTACTTCAGTGGAAATGGCAAATATTTTTCTGCTCCCCACCTTCCAAAACTTGATGCCTGCAATCAAAATTCCTTTCTTGAAAAGGATAGCAATATCACACAAGTGTTTTAATTTGGAAATCAACATATGTGCCTTTCAAATGATTGTCTTGCTCTACTATAGCCAAGTACTATACACTCTCCCTGTAGCTATATAATAGAAATTTCTGAGTTTGCATGAATCTATAGAACAAAAACAATTGCTTCAAAGAATAACTGAATTGTAATTAATTTGAGTAGATTGTAATATACCTAACAATGGCTACTAAGCCAATATACACACACAAGAATTAAAAAAAAACTACTTCAAAAACTCTAACATACCTTTAGTAGCAGAAGTATCTACTATCTCTAAGCCATCATTAGATACAATAATGTATTCTGCCCCCCATATCTTTTGAATTTCAGACCTAATAAATGAGGCATTGGCAGTTGATGGCTTAAGGTCCAAATATGTAGCTTCATATGGATAGAATTCTATTTTTCCTCCTGTACTAATCTCCTTCTTTGCTCTAACCACTTTTATGGTTACAGCTATTATACATTTTATTTCCAAGGCCTTTGATTGATCTGCATGGTGTGCTACTGGAACCAGAACCAGCTTGATCCCCACTAGGGTTGGATACAAATGTTAGCGGGACTCTAACAACCAACACACAAATCTATGAATTCATGGTTTGTGCAATACTAACACAAAGTAGCAGCAAGCTATCCGCTTCAAACAATTTTTTTTTACTTTTCAACGCTTGTATGAGGCCATCCTTCTACAAAGAGCGAGTAAGTGTGCTCCTCCATATCTCCATACTTGAACTCTTCCCCTTCAGGAAAGTAGCATCTACCGCCAACATCTTTCAACCAAATGGTTTTAGGATCCAACTGTCAAACAACATTAGTATTCGTAGAAACATGGTTATAAGAAGAGTCCTCCACATACAACTTAGAATTTGCACGTAACACATTCTACTTACTCCAAATACAAGCCCGATATTAGTGGTCGTAGTTGAGCTGGAGACATTTCGTACGACCTTCCGTCGTACTTCAATTCCACTGTGTCTGACATTCTATGGGAGAAAAGTCACAGACGAAGTACTCCTATACACAGTCGAATAGCACGCGTAATTTCGCGATCAATTTTGTTTTCCTGCGCACGTAGGCGTGGCTAAGACTACAACGATTTTCAGGGAAAGAAGCGGGTAACTTTGGCTGTCTAGTTTGCTCTTCTCTGTGTCTCTATAGACACACTAAGGAGTTATTGGAGTAGAAATATCTCACCTGAAGTAAACTGAGACTTCATTGAGGCCTTAGAGGTAAGTCATTGTCTTTTGTGGTTCTCTGTTTCTAGTCTGGTAAAAATGGCAGCCATATTTGAGAGATCTAAAATCTCTTTTGGGGAGGAATTAGGTGAGGGACACAGTTTTAGTTAAGGTTAGTTTTTTTTTACAGTTAACTAGTCTTACTTTGTCAATTTATTGAGACTTCAAGAGCATTGAAACAAAAATGTCAGACATATAAAGTGAAAAAAAAACACGTAATGAACTGGAATTTGAAACTAAATGTTTATGTTTTGTTCTTGAAATTCAGGAAATACTATTTCTTCTTCAATTTCTTCTTCTGAGTCATCACTGCTTGAGTCTAATTCTAGAGAGGATGACATAGAAGAATCAGTCATGTCACAGCCTCTGTGGACTTGCTGGACGTTGGTGCAGTTTTGACAACTACAACCGGGTCCACATGAATGCCCGCCTTTCCTGCATCCACAACACTGGGAAGTACACCCCTTCTTACAGCTACACCCCTTAGTTAGGAAGGTAATTGTTTCTAAAACTAATTTCTGGACACTAGGGCATTCCCAATCAAATACATAATTGCCGTCATTGTTCTTTGTCCAACCATAAAGATCAGGCTGGGGAAGAGAGTCGTGTATGTCTTCCTTGAAAGAGTTGAACCACATCTGAGCAATCCAGCAAGATCTTAACCAGTGGCGCCACAGATGTATGTGAGGGCATACGATCTTCTTCACATAATATTCTGTCTGAAACTATAGCACGAATTGTATTGTACCACTCTATGTGTTGGTTTGCTCCATTGCAGGCATTAAACAATTGGTGTGGGGTTTTAGAGACACAATTGCAGAGTAGTGTTTTTTTAAATACAAAGTTCCTATTAGAAATCACATATAGTATGAGTATTTCTTAGAGGCTTGCAGTTAAGAAAAAACATGGCATCTAGTATGACTATCAGCCTTCCAATCGGTAAGGAGTGTGTCTGTTACCACTCGTGCTGTAGGCCCAGCAAGAAGTAGAGGCAGCAAGAAGTAGAGGCAGCAAGAAGTAGAGGCAACAAGAAGTAGAGGCAGCAAGCAGTGGAGGCAGCAAGAAGTAGAGGCAGCAAGAAGTGAAGGCAGCAAGAAGTAGAGGCACAGTGAAGATGAATATACACCTAATATTTTTATTGCATTGTATTAGTATTGCATTGTATTATTGCCTTGGGGGGGAAAAAGGTACATACAAATGGTCAATAAAAAAAAAAATCAGTGTAAAGGACACAAACTTTAGTGTCTTTGTTTGAGAGAAGTAACATTATAGAGTAACTTTAAGCTATTAATATCAACTCCATACCTACAAAACAAATTTGTCAGAAGCCTCAAAAGTGGTGGTTAGGGAGACAATATCCTCTATAACTTGACTTCTTGAAGTGGTAAGACCACATGGCGGAGTGGAGTGCTAAACCTATATATAAACATTGTTATGTGCTATTTTTATCAATGGGCATTGCTTCATACCAGAGTTATAAAAATAATACGAAAACTGTGGTTTTGTTGTTTGCTTAGCTGGCTAGGAAATTAAATCTCGAGATTTAGAGGACTGCGCATACGCGCGCGGTTAGACTGTATAATCGAATCCCTCCGAAGAAAAACACCTAGTCTGCGCGAAGCGGACGAACTGTGAGACGCACACGTACACGCGGGCGGGTGTCGTCGCTCTTCATCTTCGCTCTGTCGCGCGTGGAATATATATATAGCGGCACGGTGCGGAAGAAAAATTACGCCACACGTGAGGGTTTTTAAGTAGGAGGAGGTGGCCCTGAGTGTAAATTCTTATAGTATAGTAACCGCTGGGCTTAGGACGCTGCGATGTCTGCTCTAGAAAACTTGAATGTGTTGCCGTTTGTGAACACCCGATTGAAGAATGGTTATACCCGTAAAACAATAGTGGAAGAGCTTAGAATTGCCTTTCCTGGTGTGAGGGGGATTAGTGTGAGGAGTTTAAAGCGTTTTTGTGCTAAACACAACCTACATAGCACTACAAGGTGCAGTGACGAGGTTTTGAATGTCTTAGTGGCTTATGGAGCAGGAATAGTAAGTCACTTTTCACTGAAGATTTTAAATGTTTCTATCAATGTTATTACTACTACTACCATTACTACTGACAATGGTGAGGCAACACTTGCTCTATTACGATTTAAAAGTTTTTGGATGATCCAGACACTTATAGGACATTAGTGATTAGTCTCTAATTTGAATCTATTCCAGTAGTTTCATGCTCTGCACCATTCAGAAATTGATAAAATCATATGCTTTTTGCTATGCTCTAAGCTTTGTCATCATGAAGTTTTTGTTAGTTTCTGTAGGTTTTAACAGTTGCTACATTCTGTAACAGTTAGATTTGAATATCATAAATGCCTACATTTAAACATTTTTGGCCTTGAATAGCATCCAAGCGTAATATTCCTAAATGCAGCATATTCACTCTAACCTTTATCATTACATATGTGTATTATCAATTGAACGGAGCAAGTGAACAATATGAGTAGTATTTTAGTAAGTATTTTTATGTGTGTTGTTTTACATAAAGACGAAAGACAAGCAATGCTTTCTCTTTGCCTTCCTTTATCTTCCTCATACTGCCAGCTGTAGAAACAAAATTGAGGGTTACTTCACACATGTATACACACTGCAAATATACTCACACATGTATGCACAAACGCCAACAACCACATACACAATCAACTACACATTGACATACACATGATGACATCTGTAATGTTTCCATTTTGCTTAGTACAGAAATATATTAAAAAATGATTTAATAAATCATAGGTTGGCCCGACATATGGTCGAAAGATGATGACTGGATTCCTTGCTAGTCAAGGATTTAGAGTCTCTCAGAATCGTGTGGGTTTGGCACTTCAGCGTGTTCATCCATATCATCATTCCTGCAGGAGAAACACTGTGCATTGTCAAGTCAATCCTATTCCATACACTGCTACATATTTTGGCGAAAAGCTTCATATTGACCAAAATGAAAAGTTAATTATGTACGGAGTGACACATGTGTGTGCCATCGATGGTTTCAGTGGAAAGATTGTAGGCTTCGTATCTATGGCCGTCAAAAATAATTCCATCATATACGAAAAGTTATACAAGTAAGAGCACAGAAAAATATCCAGCATATCTGGACCTTAATAAACCAAAGTCTGGTTATTTGTTTGAATGTTTAGTTCTTCTTTCTACACCTCATTATGGTTTCTGTTTGTAAAGATGTTTAGTTTTACCGCATGCCTTCTATGAGGCTGTCTCAATACTTGGAAATAGTGTACATATTCTGACGTTCCTACAACAATAAATGACAGCAGTGTGTGTAGGATGTGTGAAAGTATTGGTTGGACTGTGTCTAATCTTTAATGTCCTCTTTATGTTCACTTACTTTTTTGTTATCAAATTATTAATACTTTGCTGTGATTTTTGGTTGTGCTTAAGTTAGTGAATGACCATCACCCAAAGCTCTTGTTCAAGTTTTGCTGTCACCGTCTTGCTCATTTAAGAATTTTATATAATACATGATATGTGCATACGTACATAAATGTATACTATTATAATATTATACTACAAACATATACTATACTTGCATATATAAATATGTACATGCTAACCAAGATAAAATGCATACATGCACACATTTACCAGCATTATTCTCTGTCTTGCACATTCAGAGAAATTATCCTCACATATGGTTTATGGGACCAACTTCGAGTGGACAAAGGAAAGGAGTGGTACCTGTCTCTGTTTGTCAATGAGAAGCAATCTTGTCATCGCTACTACACAAGAAAACTTCCTCATTTACAGACATCTTCTAAAAAGGTTGCGAAATGTTTGTGTGGTAGAGATGCAGGTAATTAATCCATGGTACTATTGTTACAGACTCATACAATTGAAAGGATATGGGTAGAAGTCAATAAAAGAATTAACTACCCTATTAAAGAAATTCTTGCAAGGATGGTGCAGAATGAAGAAATATTCTTAGAAGATCCACTTCATCAATACTGTTGTTTATGGCTGTCACTACAAGTAGCTAATGTGGGAACTTCTCTCTTTGTAGCATCCTGGAATGCGCATCCAATACCAGGTACGTGTCGAGTTCACCTAGTGGCAGTAGGTGTAGTTGCACACCATAACCAAGTAAACTACCACAAGTTATAGCTGATAGTAGTGATCTAAACCACAAATTACACCACATTACAGAGAGCAACCAGTAATAGCCCATTCTATTTTGTTGGCACACTCATAGCCACAACTAACTATTAGCAACACTAATTAGGAAGGAAAGAAATCATAGGAATAATTTTGGTTCATAATCCACAAGTGTTATTGAACTAGTGAAAAACCACTGCATTCTGAGCTTCTTAGCTGTAAGTATCTAATGACTCCCTCCACCCCAGCTAAAAATTGAAATAAACATGTATGTTTATTGTTAATTAATTCATTAATTTTGCCAAGTCATTCAATTTTATCACCTTACTCCAACTTTGAATCTTAGAGATGCCAGTTTACACAAGGTGCTGCTAGATGGGCTTTTCTATTGCTTCATTAATTTTGATGTAAATGGAGAGCAATGGCGTGTATAAAACCAATTGTTATTGTTGTTGTTGTTGTTGGGAAAAGAATGGCAGCAACTGGTTTATTCATACTAGTATAAGATCACAATTTATTTTTCATGGTAGGTGGTAGGAAGAGAGCTATGAGGAGGGGAATTCCCAATGTGGTTATGAATTTGGACAACAGGGCCAAAAAGATTAATCCTCAGTTGCAGCCTTCTGCAAGATCAACTGTGCAGCGGTATCAGTCTCAAGGTGGTGTAATATCTGAACCATGCTCATTTGGAAGAGACCCTTTGGAAAGTAATGATGTAAAGCAAGGTATTAGATACGAAACCTTCTGCTCACGCTATTCATTCATGTCTTTGTTCTGTGAAGTAAGCAATGGAAGTGAAACTACTTTTTAAGGATGCTTTGAAGTTTGTTATTGACGGCACATATAGATTGGCTCATAGTACATGAATAATGACAATTCTGTTATCAATTGCTCATCAGTTTGTTTGTTTTGAAAGCTCAAAAAGTTGTAGTCATTTAATATAACAGCAGTGATTAATTATTTTGAAAACTGCAGACAATATGTGTTTCCTCCCACTCCCTTCCACTGGTTGGTATTGACAAGAATTTGCAATTTTTGTTTGTATTCTGGTGCATACTGACTGATGTGATTAATTTCCTTCTGCTGTGGTAAATATTTCACCTCTAGCTAGCTGGTACATGTTGGGTAAGTGCCTTTAGGTGGTGGTACTGGTCTCCTGTGGTTGGCCAACTCTGGCCAATAGATTAGAAATTGGCTGGTGATCTTTTTAGCTTGGCTCCTCCTCTTACACCACACACACACACACCCACACACACACACACATATGCACACACACATATGCACACACACACACACACATAAACTTACACACACACATACACACAACTTGTCTTTGACTTCCACTTCCATTAAAAGTGGTCATGTGGCCCTCCCAATGTAAAGAAAGGGCACTGAGGATGAGTCACATCTTGCAACTGTGTAGGAACTGGTCTGCATTATGTACTGCTAGGCCGCCTCTGCTCCTGAACCATCCGTCCCATTCCTTGCATTGTACTGCACCTTCTGTAGATGAATTGGTTTCATTCTATCCTCCCAACACTTGTGCCTCTTAAGAACTGCCTGCCTACTAAAATTACTCATGTTATTAATTACCTGCTGGTTAATGTTTGAGTCATTAAACAGTTAGGGCCACCATGGAGGAATCAATTACAAAATTTTTAAAACAATACCTTGGCACTCAATAATTTGTTATTTAATTAGCTCTAACTTTGTCTGCTTTTGGTCAAACTACCTGCCAACCTCAGATATAAGCTTTTATCATTGCATCTCTTTCAGCTGAAGTTGTGTAGTAAGCTGCCTGGTTTTGTATGTATATATGTTTGTTTGTATGGTTCATTGAAGCTCTGTAATTAATGCACTTTGAATACACAGTTAACTCTTTTTTGTATCATTCTGGTTTTGTTTTTCTATAGGGGTTGGGGTTGCATGGCAGAGTAATTAAATCAACTACATGTTGATTTTTAATAAATAAATTGTTAATTTGATGCTGGAGAATACTATAAGTCAGTTGGCTTATAAGTCAGTTGGCTTAGTATTTACAAGTGCCAGGCATGAGTGTGAATATGGCTAATCACACAAATGATAAAGGTGTAAAAATGAAATAAATTTATTATGTACTGCATGCATCATACATGATCCAGGTGGGGGGTGGGGGAACTCACTCCATGGGTGACATGGGGAAAAAATGCCCCAAGCAAACTCCTAGATAATTGTCTATGGGAAGAGAGTGGACATAATTCAATGTATCTTGAGTCACAGTTTGATCAGACTTTGTGAGTGTCAAAATGTGTCGATGATTGTATGCCTCTGGCACAATTTTCCATATTTCTCCCTCTATTTCCTGCCCCCCCCCCCACATACACACACACACATAGTCCACATGGGTGTGGTTATTCCAGATGCTATAACACCAGGTAAAGTATTTTAATATAACACTCTGTGTGGTGTTAAGCTTATACATTGTGCCGAGTTTTTTTGGAACACTTTTCTTAGAAGGTATTAACTATGGTATTTACAAATATTGATCACACCTCATTCTAATAACAATAAAATTATTGATACATAAATAAAATAGATAAAAATGACAATGCGCACAAGCCCCACCAACAGTAAAACTAAAGTGACCAGTTTTGAAGCTATCTTTCCAATTAGTAGTAGAAACACGATAATGTTGTGCACTTCTTTTCAAACCCATCGCGTTTAAGGCACAGCTGGATACATGACAACAAAACAAGTACCAAATTAACAAGTATAAAATAATGCACTCTTTAAATACTCCATTCTAAGCCCAACTTAAACGAACATGAACTTTTGGACAACTCAAAAAGATTGCAACAAGGATTAGATCGGTCAATCAGTCATACCCAGTTACTAAAATTACTATAACACCATAAATATAAAGCCTTCTATTTCTATAATACACCCAATTTTTTTAATGTATTCACGCAATAGCTAAGCTGGATTCCGCATTCACACTCAGTTTCATATTTTACAAGAATCAATGCAACAACTGACAAGAATGGTAATCAATCAGACAAGAGGTGAGTGGACATATGATTGCATCACCATTGTGGTTTGAGGTAAGTGATTGGAACTGTGGGCTAGAGGTGAGCCAATGAACAAATGTAATTGCACTAATAATAACAATGAAGCACCAGCACTATTGAACACTACCTGGCTATTACAATATTATAATCTCCTTCCAAGCAATCTGTTTGCTATTGTAATGAGGCATCAAAATAGCTCGAGCAATGAAAATGGTACATGAAAACCTGTCTTCAAAAGAGAAGAAGCTAAACAGGCCAGAAACACTCACCGGTATACATTTTCAATGTGAAACTTCACTTCTTCCAACTCAATTAACTTCCCTGAGCATAAAGTGAACTACACCGCTGGCTGCAAGAAATTATTTGCTTACGTGATTATGATGTTATGCTAGGGAGAGTTGCCCATAAAAGCTGGTACTATGTAGAGTTGAAAGCTTCAAGAGGTCTTAAATCTTCGTCCTGAGTAAGTTCATACCTAAATCAACTGTTAATTGTCAGTAATCTCCAAAATCAGATCATGACAGACAGACAAACAGACAGGACGACTGCTATAACCCTGTTGCACATGCGCGCTGAGGGTTAATAATAATAATAATTTTTATTTTTTATTTTTTTTTTTATTGCTTTGCTGATAAACAGACAGGAGAGGCCAACTAGCTCAAGCTATTCTTAAGGCCTTCCTAACATAAAGGGGAGGGGAAACTCACACACAAGCACAAAAATGAGGTAGTAAGAAGTGAAATAAATGAATAAGTTGAGAGTTATGACAAGTAAAGGTGTTTAAGTTTAAGCTTGAAGGAGAGAGTTGAAGAGGCCGAGGCAACATCATCAGGGATGGCATTCCACTTTCCCACCACGTCTATTGGAAAGAAGTTCCTTAGATGGTTGGTTCGGACGCGGGGGCGGAAAAGTGGCGTAGAGTTTTTGTGCTGCATACCTGGCCTGGGATGTGGCGTGAACAGTGAGTCAGGTACAAGAGAGTCGCCTTGGAGAATGCGCCTGCAGAGGCTGATCTTCTGCACTAGTCTCCTGCGGGCCAGAAGTGGCCATCCAAGGCTTGCCTTCAGCTCAGATGGACTTGTAGACCATTCGTTGGTGTAATACAAGATCACAACACATATCATCAGGATTTAGCCTACTATGTTCCTTAATCATGCACACTGACAACCATGAGAATTCCTGTGCCCACTAACAAGATCTCACTGATTACAATCATAATTATATATTAGCCATCATCACCTGCTGAATTAATTTTTTTGAATTATAATAACATGTATGTAGCCTAGTTTAAAAATAAATCCCTAAGCTGAATCTAAAAGCACAGCAAAACAACAGTATTCACAACGTAGTATTTACAAAGGAATACATCACTTCCGTTACATGTACAGCACAGGGGGAAAAAAAACAGCACAAAGCAACTGAGTTTTGTAATGACAAAATTAAAAGCATATGAGAATAATTAGAATAATAATCAGTACATAGGAAAGGGAAGGAGAGAGAGCCCTGGGATTTTGCCATCCCATTACCACAATCCTAAGTGTTATGTCCTCAGAATTTTGGAAGTTGTACATTGCCAAATTTTGAATTTTGTGAGGAATAAAATTATACAACCCTGCAGTATGGAAAACTGATCTACATGATACACTTCCCTAAAGGCCCATGCATCAAAGTAGTGTGGCTCAATCAATGTGTTGGGCCAGAGTGGGGGGGGGGGGGCTTTGGCTTTGTTATGTACACTTGTGGTAAGATACCCATTTCACTGGAAGGCTGCCTAGGAGCCTACCAAAAAATGTTAACTAACCACTTCATCCCAAATTGTTGGCTCTGGACTAGCCACCAAGCAAGCGGTTAAGTAAAGGGTCTGGCTATGCCAGACTAAACTCTGGTATGGCCTCAGGTGGAGGACGCACAGAAGCCAGAATTTCGTCCACCGCTTCTTCAGCTCATTGTTCACTGTACCAATTTCATTTCACTTATGTGACAGCACGCTCTATAGCCCTCTTAGTGTTTCTGCATGGTCCACTACCATTTGCATACAACTATTATTCTGTAAACAACCCTCCTGTCTTGATCTGCAGGACTGAAATTTGTCCCCAGTAAGATTCACTTGAGTGGAATTCACTTACAGTGTCATCACTGTTGTTTCATTTATATTTTATTCACCTCCTTGGAATTCATCACGCATTATTGTTCATTATAATATTAAATTATTAACTTTACAATAGTCTTGATGGGTTACTCTAGATGATTTAAATGTATAGTGTTAGCTGTTTCTTAATCAGCATTATCCTTCTGTATTGTATCAAGTCTCATGTATGACAGGTTAAAATGTTTTGAATTTCTATATCGTATGGTGATGTAAATGTCGTAATAAAGCTTTAACGGAGTAAATTTTAGCTCACCTTATCTACATTGAACTTAATTTCACTAGTGCTAGAATTACCACCACTAGTTTTGCTATGCATGATATAGCTATAGCTACTAGCAATAAGTCAGTCAGCTCAGTCACATATGCACTTGGAAGACTGATTGCTTGGTCAAATTGGTATGGCTGGTAAGTATAGTATTGTTTCACATAATTTCAGTAACATGGATGTGGCACTGTAGCCACATGCATCCATGTGAATTACATATGTGCACTTATAAAATAGATTACACCACTCTTGATACATATAGACTGTTAATGCATAATGCGGTACTGAGGTTGCATTATATGCAATAAAAGTCCTCGTGCTGTCTGCAACTCTAACTAAGCAGCATGGCTTGCAGAGTTAAAAAAAAAAGTTAGCAGGCATTTGGAATAGCTACATACTACTGAAACAGGTAGCTAGCTACTCGCCCTGTAGTTGAGGCATGATGCAAAAACATTAATATTTTTTGGCACACAATGAATGTGGCATTAATGGTACTGATAAAGTATGCTTGTTATTTAAAAATAAACTCTACTGCAAATTTTTTTTGAGGATTTGTCCATCAAGTTATAATGAATGGAACATTTGGTAAAGGGTTTTGCTACTTAATACACATTTAGTAATGATACAATTATTGGGTAAACATCGTCAATATTCAATTATTCAATTACTTATAAAAATTGAAAATTGATAAGCACAGCAGCTTTTTCTTCAAACTTGTAGAAGTGATTTATTAATTTCTCAATGGCCCAAATGTTCACTCACCGCTCACGCACAGCTAATTTCTGAGTAAATGCTCTTCATTTTCAGAATCAGCTCAGCCAAAACCTAAAATTGGAATACAGCTAAAAGGTAGGATGAGGGTATACTTCTTTGCAGCTAGCTATCCTGCCAAGTTCACTTCATTTATAGTTTTAGAAATTAGTTCACTGCAAAACAGAATAGCTTTTTCAAGGCATTAAGCTTTTAGCTTGTTGTTTTGTGGAACGAGAATCAACTTTGATGGTGTCCCAATCCATGGATTGGAACACTTTACCATACCTCTTAGATGAAGTCTGATGACAACAGTTTCTATGTGGAGAGGGGAAAAAAAGTCTCGATAATTCAATGTCCCAAGTGGAGGTAGTTGATATAAAAATTTTGCCTGAAAACCATAAAAATATTTTATTTGTTGTTTTATGTGTTTCATAGGAAAACTGAACCTGAAAATTTAGTAAAATGGATGTTCTACTATCTACAAGTCACAATGATGATGATAATAATAAAATACTAATGTTAATGATAATAATAATAATAATAATAATAACAATAATAACAATAGCTTACAGTAGCTAATATTGTTTTTTTTTTCTTATCTTGTTGTTCTTACTTGTTTTGACAGCTTGTTGTTTTACGGCTTCATAACCTGTAGGTGGATTTGTGAGTTAGAAATGGTCTTGGAATGTCCAATAATGCAGAAGGGGAAAAGAAATAGTAACTGAACTGAGGCTCGGTAGCATTCAGGAAGTGTCAGTTGCTGTAAATGACTGACTTGGCACAGGAAAAGGAAATATGTCACTTCTCAGCTGTCATAAACAGGGAAAGGCCCAGTAGTATACATAGAGTCCTATCATATTGTACTGGATTGGCCAGCATTGTAGCTTTGCTATTGTGATAGAGAGTATTCTGAGAAAATGATAATTGGCTTCACTGAATGTCGTATGGTTCAACATTTTTGGTGCTAAGTTTTCAGGTTTTATTGTAAAGTTGTGGGAGTGACATTACTTTGAGTAACAGGAATGTAATAAGATATTTACCATGAGCAGCTTAATTGCTAGGGGTAAATCATTAGTAGGAACATCAGTAGGATGAAATACTGTATACAGAGTATAGGCTAATATTAATATCTAAATTAATAGTTTGCAGAGATGGATTTCTACATGCCCAGGGGTGACAGCAGTAACATTGTAGTAATGCTAGAGAGCCTTTAGTTAAATAATACACAGCACAGGTACGATCTATTCAAGTGACACAAGCTATTTGTCGACCCTTTACCAACTGTTATTGTATCAACCAACAAAGTACGGTGCCTTTTTATTATGAGGGTAATGTGGCAGTGGTTTATAATCATTTGACCTTTTACCCAATAATAGTGCCTTGAGCTCCAATGTTCCGTAAGCTGGTAACTATCATGCGAGTTTCTCCTTAGTGTATGTGTGTGTGTGCACATGATGTTCATTGTGTACGTCTGAGAAATAGTTAAAATATAATATTATATATGTGTGCATGGCAGCAAAGGTTATGTTGTATGGTCACACTCCAGAGTGGCTTGCATGAGATTTATTTAGCAAAAATCTGTTGCATTTTTTTTTTCTCTTTTTTTTTTGGACCCCATTACTACTAATAATTTATGGAAGAACTTGTTAAGTCATTAGTTATTGTCAAGAGAGGAAGAAGATAGACAAGGTGATATTATCAATATAGTTTGTCAAATTAGCTCATCATCATTCAGCCAGACATCTTATTTACCACTTAGTATGTGTGTCTTCTGGAATGTATAATGGCTGCGAGAGCTAGTTAAGTCAATTTAATCAAGAATGTTGCTAAAGAATGAAATATTGTTGGAGCTATTTCGCACCAATTAGAATACCACCCACATCCTATGCTTGCTACTAGGCACAGACACTGACTTACATGTAACATGTTGTTATGGTACACGTGCACTTTGATCTATAAACTTGGAAAAATGCATAGAAACACAAGACCTCATCTTGCAGGTTGCTGTGCTCATAGATTCCCATTAGTTTGAAAGAGAACAGAAAATACTTGAGAATTGTTTACCCGTCACATGCTAGATTGAGTCGTATCAAAACTAAGTTCATGTGCGGGCAGAGTGGAAAATGTTTTTTCTATTCTTTAGCCCTTTGTATCGTTTTTTTTAAAATTGCAATTCCCAGCAAGTTACCGGCAAGTTCCGTGAGTTTTTGACTCTAGCTTTTTTTTTAACTCCCTAGGTGCTTCCATTATCGAAGTTCATTTCTAGCCCACTTAGCTACTTGAACAGACCTGTCAAGTCATGCCAGATTCAAACCACTTGTCTGGCATAGTTATTGATTTTTACTTTTTCCTCTGTTGTGTTTTATCCAATACTGTTTAAATTCATTTATTTCAGGTTGCTTTTACTGGTGCCACCCTTTACCTGATGTGTGTTTCCACACTGCTTGCTGCTGGACCTCCCTCTCCTCTCTCTCCTCTTCCTCATCAATGGCCTCCCTTCCTGGTTTCCCGCTGGTCAGCAGCCCCTCCCCCATGTGGACCTCCAACTCCACTGTACAACTAGCCGCCTCTACCAACACTAAATGTCATGTATTTGGAAGTCTTAGATCACTGCAACCGATCCCTCAATTGCCTGAAGTCCCTATGTTGACCCGTTCGTGGTGGAAGACGGATCCTGGTCCAAAGCCAGTCAATCACTCTATCAGCTCCCCTTCGTTCGCAAACATCGTCTGGATTTTTTCAAAATTAAAATATGTCTGGGATAACACATTCCATAGAGCAGATGGCGGTCTCAATTCTGAGCCAGGAGTAAGTAGAAAACTGGAATCTTGTGGCATGAGCACAGAGAGTGGTGATCATCAATTGGAAAGCAGAGTTCATCCTTTTATTCATGAGACTAGAAGCCCGGAAAATATTGAGCATGGAAGCAGTCGACCACTTGGATATAGCCGCCCACTTGGATACAGCCACCCACTTGGATACAGCCACCCACTTGGATACAGCCGCCCACTTATTCCTAGTCCGGACCACACTATAGATGGAGCAAAAGTTAAGGTACCACAAGCCATAGAACTGGGATACAATCATAAAGGAACATTTCACTGGAATCTGCTAGCAAATAATTCGTCGTTGTCATAAGAATCTAGGTTTGGAACGTTTGGAGTCCTATTTCAATACTTGCTCTCCAGTTAGCTGGTATTGTAGTATTCGGTGCTCTGAGTTAGTACTAGTTAGTTAATAACATGCTGTCTTCTAGTTTAGAAACTACTCAAAACATTGTACAATAAAATTATTGGATCTCTAGTCAATATTGACAAGAGGATGATTTATATATTAATATAATGGGTAGAAGTTATGGTCTAACTAGACATTTGATTGTGTTGCTGGTGGTATAATGATTTGTGCCTAACATGTGCTTGATATTGTGGCACTACACAAACCCAGGTAGGTGTTGTGCTTAATACATTTAAATCTTGCTCATTACAGTGGAACCTCTGATAGTGAACTCTCTAATAAGCTGATTACCTCCATTTAGTGAACTTTCCACTTGCTCCCTACAATAGAAAATCCATTATCACCTCTCTCGAACCAAACACCCTCTTATGACTAGTTCCAAATTGTTGTCAGTTGGGAAGATTTTATTCTGATAATCACAGGCTATTGGTTGAATTTTACATGATCACGTCTAAATTATTAACTTCTGGGTAAAAAAAAAACTGATATAGATTCATAGTCAGGTGGCTTAGTGGTAATTATTAGGATTACTGTTACTGGGCAGATAAAAGCACCAAATTTACCACAAGGCTCACTAAAGGTGTACTTATTAATATTGAAAGAGGGTCGTGCAAAATATTTTTGCTTAGTGTCTAAATTTACCAAAGGCCGTCATTTTTAAGAAAAAAAAACAGGTTTTTCCAATTATATAAATTTTTGCTGTTACTAAATGTTTAGTATGTAATTCACCAAAGTCAGATAGATTAATACGGCAAAGGTAATCTCACTATGCTTTATTGTTTCGGCTCAAAATTTTAAAATTGTTTCAAATTATGAGGAAATAATTGGCTTCAAAGATCATGCAAGTGTCAGATTTCTTTTGACACACCGGTTGAGAGATCTTATCTAACTTAATGTTTCTTTTGTTTTGTTTTTTTCTCCCCAACATTACATAACAGGTAAGATTATGATATTTACCCAGCTAACTAGCACACATCAACATTAATTTCATATCATTAACCTCAATGGAGCTGAATTGGAGTCACAGCATCATGTACCAGAAGGAAACAATGAGCCCGTGAAGTGTCTATCAGAGAGCCATGACTTAAGTGGTAGGATAGATGCCTATGTGTCAATTTTTGGCCTTTGTGTCAATTTTGGCAAATGTGAAACAGTTTCAAGATCTGACTGCACTTTCACTTAATATTTTAGCAGTGATGTAACAGTTGCTGATTTTGAAGCTAACTCTGCATGTTGGCACAAGTCCTGCCAGAAGAAATTTCAGCAATACCAAGCTAGAAAGGGCAAACAAAAAAAGTACCTCCCCTGTCACAGAAATGTGAGAGAGAACACACTAAGTGGCAGAAAATAGACGTGTCAAACTGCTTGTTCTGTGACAATGGACAAGAGGAAGGTGACCTCCTTTTGGTATCAACATTTGAAGCTGATGCCAACTTTCTTCCAACCATGATCGTGGGGCTGCAGGACATCCAGCTGCTTCTTTCTTGGATTGAATGAGGAGATCTAATTGCAAGGGATGTAAGGTATCATTTGAATTGATTGGTCAATTTGCCAAATAGCTATTAAGATCACACAAGGAAGTCAAGTATGAAACCTGAATGAGAAGTTAAATGAACCTAACGTGTTTGTTTAAGCTACAATGAGCAAGCTTATATTCTGGACATTTTCTTTTCAAACTATCTGAGATTCATACTCTTTATGTAAATCGTCTTGAGGATTTAGGTATTAAAATAGTCATAAACATAACTAGGCTGAAGAATCAGTTGTTAGAGTATTTTTCAGAGAGGCACAGGAACAGTACGATAGAAGGAATGTTGTGATTGTATAAATAAATAAAGGAATGGACAATATGCTTATTGTATGCTTTTCTCTTATTTTCTATGGCACTAGTCTAAAGAATCAGGATAGGCATGCATGAATCCCAGGCTAGTCTCATTATTGGCCAGTTAATTCTCTTCAGTGTCATAAAAGTCTTTCTGATTCTGCCACAGGAACAAGGCACACTCTGGTAAGTAATCATGAGCTTACTATGGCAGCTCTGCAATAATGCAATGGACTCTCCAGCAAAATGTACCTTATTGCCACTGTTCTACGAAAAAATTACCACCCTTGCAATGGTGGAGAATGGCATGGATGTTCTGAAACAAGCAATTGAGTTCCTTAATCCTGGACAAATCCTTGTTACTGTGTTTAATCAGTTTCATTTGCATTTGTGAAGTATGTACAGTGGAAATGGCCCAGGACTCATGGTGAGTCAGTATTTGTCATGCTAGGGGGATTACACATTGAAAAGGGCCTCTGGAGTACATTAGGTGATATTTCTGGAGCCTCACCAGATATGAATAAGTAAGACTGCATGTTCTCCTACTTACCATAGAGTATACACAGCAGGTGAGACACATCACTACTTGGAGCAAACAACCTTAAAGTAACTCCTATCTAATTTTTTTCCTCTGTCATATCTATACTGCTTGATTAACTAAGATTTCCAACTTCTGCTGGTTTGCTCAACTCATAGCTAATACGACAGGAAGCCATAGAAATCTAGATGCTTACTAGACGAAAGTAGTATAGTCAGTCAAATCAGTGATTTTGTATGTATTACTTGATATGTATATATATGTAGTACTTATTACATGAGTCAGAGTGTGATATGGTGAAATGTTTCATGAGCCGGCTAATTTATTTTCAAGAGCCAGAGGCCTGCTCATGTCATATTTCACCATATCACACTCTGACTCATGTATTAAGTACTATATTCCACTCTAGATATCTTCATAATGATATTTTTAGGTAAGTGACCATGAAGTCTGTTATTTCAGGCTGTATTGTGCAAGCTCATCACCCTTGCAGTTATAGCAACTGGTCAAGTTCAACACTTTTCTGCTTTCCGTTAGAGCAGCTGCTAAAATAAGGGCTGGGTGTTTGGGGAACCCCTTACAGCCAACTCTATGTGTGAGTTAAGGTCCTAGTACAAACTACACTAGTGAAGATATCTAGGTTAGAATAAACAACTCATTACACTCATCAGAGTGTTATGGCTAGATATTTCACTCTCAAGCTTTATTTTCACTCGCCTCTGGCTCCTGAAAATAAATTAGCCTGCTCATGAAATATTTTGCCATATTACACTCTGACTCATGTAATAAGTACTATATATATGTATGTATATATATAATTATATACATATATATAGGTGCACCGATAGAAGATTTTACCGATATACCGATAACCGATATTTTATCTAGAATAAAGGCCGATACCGATAACGGATTGATATATTCATTGAATTTTGAAAATTTAATTTTTACATAATTAGAAGTATAATGGTACTAGTCTAGAGTCTTCAGTGCCAGGAACAAAGAAGTGCCAAATTGGCGACCTCTTTTTAGACATCGTAGTTAAGTTTCTTTGTCTTTACGCCGTCTAGGAGCAAGCAGAACTCATCCGTTCAGTGTCCACACGGTGAGTACGAATTTTTTTCTATCGGTTAATTATATCGGTACAGCGGGTAGTGTTGACGACCGATACCGATATCGAAAAAGTAGGCCGATAAACCGATAAATTATCGGTGCACCTCTGTATATATATAAATACATTCAATTTTTAGATCATTGCATTCTATGAATTATTGACAGATAATAACTAATAGCAAGTATAGCAATAAAACAGCAAAATGTTCATGTTACGTGTAATTTTGGTGCTAATGAAATCAAATGTACTGTAACGCTCTTTCTAAAGAATCTGCGCATGAATTCAGTTCAAGACTCCTCAGTATTTTCAACAGACCCTCCCATGTTGCTGGGTAATCAGATGATCCACGACTGATCCATTCTTGTAGAACATCTTGGCAACACTGCCTTACATCTCCTAGACGATGAGCCGAAATACCATCCAATCGAGATGCACTTATGTCCACCAAATGTCCGACATCTCGCCATCGTGAAATCATGTCATCTCTCAGTCTCAGAGTTTCAGTCTGGCCATCTTTGTTAGTCCAAGTCAACACGATTAAGTTTTTCATTTGTGGAGGACCTGAAACAAATATTTATTATGCAATAATTCAATCAAACATTTGATATCATTTCCACTTGTATTATTACTTGGTCTCAGATCAGTAGATATCTTGTCACTTGTATATGAGCTGGATCCTCTAAAAGATTCGTCACCTACAGTAAGTGTATATAATTATAACATCACTACTTTCGCCACTTTAAGAATGCAGGACTCTTTGTTATATAATATGAGAAAATTGTAAAATTATCAACATTACTACCTTCAGACTCAAAAGTCATTACTTTATGTAGAAGATGTGGTCTGTTGAGTTCAGTGTCATAATTGGTTCATTATGTATACAATATTCCCCATTAGCTATATTGATTAGTAGACCTAAAAATTTCTAAAGTAAAAGAAGAGTACGAATAGCTACATATTCAAAGATCAAAGTAGCCCTTGCACACTTTCAACGTACTTTACACTATGGTTGGCTGTTCAAATATATCATTTCCTAATCAACCCTCAGCGCACATGCGCGAGAGGGTTATAGTAGTTGTCCTGTCTGTCTGTCTGTCTGTCTGGCTGTCTGTCATGCTCTGATTTTAGAGAATACTGACAATTAACAGTTGATTTAGGTATGAACTTACTCAGGACAAAGATTTAGAACCTTTTATTGTGCTACTTTTTTTAATTTCGGGCTTATCGTTCGAAAACGCGAAGCTTTCAGCTCCATGGTAAGTACCAGCTTTTATGGGCAACGCCTCCTAGCGTCACGTCATAATCACGTGAGCAAATAATTTCTTGCAGCCAGCGGTGTAGTTTGATTTATGCTCAGGGAAGTTAATTACTAGCAGTTTTCCTCTATGCTTTGTTCAACCTGAAAGTTGAAGATATTTAAAAAGAAGAAGAAATTCAACTTTTTTGAAAGTATTTTTTGGCTTCTTGCATTCTATGGCTCAGAAATTGTATACACTGGCATTCAGGGGAGGATCGGGTGGGTGGGGGCTCCCAACCTAGTTTTTGAAAAAATTATTAAGATGAATGTCAACATGGGGCAGTACAGTTTACAGGTCAACTGCAAGCTAACTTCTGCTCTTCATTCATGAATTAATATTGCTTCATATAATGTACAATCAATCATTAATTCTCATATCGACAATTATAAATTCATTCAGAAAATTCATTTTACAATCACACAATTAACTATATCTTAATAATTCAAAAAAATGTGATATAAATATTATTAATAATTTGTTATTTTAATCATTTTAAAGCATCAAAGTACTGTATTCTCCTCCCGAAAGATAGTCAAATTTTGGTCATTCTATATAACTCCTTTGTGCAGTCCTCAGAACATTTTGACTCTTAGTTTTAGTACCATGAAATAGTATAATTTAGAGAGCTAATGGTCTGGCTGAGTAGTATTACGAGGAAGGTAATTAAATATGCCAACAACTATTCAGGTTACTTGATTTGTAACAGTATATGAGACATTTGTAAGGTTTCTCAAAATCCCACATTTTACCAGAATGGTTACCCAAAACTACTCAACCGAGACACAGATCAGGCAGAAATGTTTTATCATGGTCCAGTTTTTTGTATGCTATGAATTTAATTCATACACAACTGAACTCCCAGCTAGTACCAGATCATCCAGCTTCAGCATATGTAAACATATTTAGGACAGACAACTTATAAATCAACATAAATACAATTACAATTTTCTAAATTCCCATGAACTGGAAAATAAAGTGATGGATTTTATGTATCTTTTAGAAGAGAGAGAGAGAAAAAACAGACATTACATATGATTATATACCTGAAACCATTTCACAGTATTTTTCCCTCAACATCCTTTCAGTTTTCTTAGCTTTAAAGTCAGTATTTTCAGCTATGTAATTATAAAAAATATCATAATTATCGCTAATCCACAGTCTTTGCTATTGGGACAGAAAACTGCAGTCATTCAAGACACAGCAAATACAGATATGTAAATGTACTTTGGGGCCATTAAAAATAAAACATTGAGTGAACCGAGTCAAGAACATCTCAGTAACCCTCATGTGCATGCATGTGAAAAAAAAAACACTCCCACTTCTGCTTTACAGATTATGCCACTACTTACAAATGTCAAAACAAAAAAAAACAATTAATATTTTGAGCAATTTTGTGGAAAGACGTTTTTTACTATGTCTGTGTTTTTTAAAAACCAGTTAAGGTTTGAGAGCTGAATGTTTATTTATCTTATTTAATTTTTTTTATACTTTTCGTCAAGTTTATACAATAAGTGCTAAGCTTATTGCAAGTATTTCTACCCCATAAAGTGTGCCAAGGAATTCTTTTCTAGCTGGGTTGCGTGCCACATTGAATACATACCAAATTGCCGTAGGGTAATAAAAAATTCTTAAGACTTTATTTACATTATAATTAAAAAGCAAAGGCTAGTAAAACGAAAGGAGTTTTGGGAGTTCAGTAGGACTGAAGATTTAAAGCCTAGTAAAGCCTAGTATTTTTTAAACACTGAACTGTAACTACAAGCTTGATTATTTCCATTAATAAATTAAGAACAGTGACTATACATACTGAATTAGTTATCATTCTGCTGATTGTCATTTCTCAATTGGGTAAGTTAAAAAAAACTGGAAGAGGAATTAAACAAGTAGCAATATTGTCCAATGTCACAACTTATTTCACATAAATTAACCCTATTCTCCTTGTATATAGATTTGTGCACATTCTGTAATGCTTGAGTCACCTCATTTAAACAATGTAGCCTACATATAAACCACATCATGTCATAATATTCATAGCTTGGGAATGCACCAGAAGTGCACCGTGATAATGCCAGGTGTATATCTGGTCCTGGTTGAACAGTTTTGTAACCATTTTAGTACAATGTGGGATGCTGAGAAACCTAACAAAAGTTTTATATTTACTGATATAACAGGAGTATTATATCATTTTTAAATTAGAAGTCCAAAATTAATGGCAATGTTTTACTTTTTTTTTATTAAGAAATAGGAAGAAACATTTTTCCCAAAAAATGCAGGAATCTTTAAGTTTCTACATGTAATATTAATAGCACTTTCCTCTTCTGCACAGTGTGATCTTACTGCAGGGTAACTGATTGTAATGCTGTATAGTTCTACCTAATCGAACTAGAGAATCACAATAAACTACTAAATTAATTATAGCCTATAGAAAAAACTTTTAAGTTTGAGAATTCAATTTTTTGGGAAGACGGAGTTAAATATTGGCAGCCATAAAAAGAAATATTGCTGCAAGTATATAGCTATTACAAATAAAACTTCTAGTTGAAGGACTAGTGCGTTTAGGAGGATTTGCAGTAAAAATGTAGTAACTGAGATTATTAATATTAAAATTGTCATTCCTCTGGTTCTTTTGCTTCTTGTTGACTTTCACTCAGTACAAAAATACAGACTTCTCAACTTAGAAAATTTGATATTTTCCTTTCCAACAAGTAGCCTAGCAATGGCATCTGTATTTTTTCTAGGTTGTAAAAGTAGTTAGGTTTAAATAAATACCTAAGCTATAAAAAAAAGTACACAAAAACAAGAATACACTAACCACGTGGAGGTGTTATGGTCATAGCCGAGTGATTACAAGGAAGATTAAATCTCAGATCCCACCACTTTGACACTGATAAGGAGGTGGATTCATTGTAAGGTATCTCCAGTTAAATATGGGGCCATTACAACTAGTATGAACTCCAGTGATAGGAAAACATTCAATTCTCACTCCAATGGATAGTCATTAATGGACTAAGTATAATATTGCTTTATTATGAACAATGGCAGTAATCAAGATATTAGGTTGTTGCAAGTATTACAATACAACTTTTATTTAACAAATTATGTATTTTTGGGACTACTGACATTAAATAAAATGTATGCATTTATTTATTTATATATTTTATCTATTTATTTATTTATTACGTATATAGGATTTGTAGCAAAAATTATATTATAAACACACAAAATTGTTTTTGCTCTGATCATTAGCTAATACCCTCTTGCTTATTAGTCATCTTTCAAACTAAGAAACTCTGTAGCTGCTAGAATCAAGAATACCAGAATGTTTACCAAACTGCTCAACTGAGACATAGATCAGTGGAAGAATGGGGAAAAATCACCATATCTGTGGTAGAGTGGTTGTTGATAGGAATTTCATGTGGTACACCCCTTTACCCATGATGTCAGTATATCTGCTATTGATAATGCTGTTGTACAAATCCGCCACTACTCATCTGTTGCATCAGATAAACTAATATGAAGATTGCTATAGCCAAGTACCTACATTCCAGAATGAAAAACTGGGACAGATGAGCCACCAATACACCTACTAATTAAGAAGGAAGTTGTAGAACTATGTTGAGGCAATACATGATAACTTACTTCCATCGAAGGCTCTGCGAAGTTGAAACTATCGAGAAATTATTATATATCTAAAATATCATCAATCACTGAGGAAGGCTCCATGAAGTTGACACTTTAAATGATTTATAACATATTTGTAACTACTATATACTACGAGAGGTTTCTATATTTTAGCTAAGTAAGCAGTAATCAAAGTAGAATGATTTATTGAACCAAAAATGTGCAATAAGAGTTTAATCAAAGTTTTTTGCTCCGTGGATCTTCATCATTGATAAAGGTCCACCGACTATGACAGTTATGACAGTTTACGTCGCCACCCTCCATCTTGCCATGAATCCCCTGCTGTGTAGCTATAGACAATATTCATAGCTTGAAAATGCATACAGATTGACCATGATAGAAACTTCTGGTTGTATCTATGTCTCGGTTGAGCAGTTTGGTAAACATTCTGGTATTAAGTTGGGATTGGAAGCCATACAAATGTATCATGTGATGTTCACCTCAATGGGAGAAGACTTGTGCTAGCCAGAATTATACAGTGTGACCAAATACACTCCTATTTATTTAACTTCCATTGATGAAAAGCAGACAAAAAAATACTCTCTTAGCTGTAATACTGCAGCAAACAAAGTATTAATATTAGCTGACATTTGTGGGATTTTACCAAATACACAAATAAATTTAAGTTGTAGCTACTTTATAAGTAAATAAGGTAGCTATATAAGCCTATAGTGAAGGATAAAGGGTGTAGGTAATGGTTTATTGTGCCAAATAGAACAACATTCTGCACGAATTTAGACTAACACATATTCATAGCACTGGCATTATTTCGTACAGGATAACACCAGTGATAAGTTGCTGGTTTGTGCAACAACAATGGAGGCAGAGCAAAGCAAAGAAATCTATCTTATGCAAGCCTTAATAATTTATTGAGTTTCAATTTTGTTGTATGTTTGTCTCATATAGCTACTGTGTTCTCTGCATTTTATTAACCCTTTCACCGTCAGATTTATTTAGATATTTTGAAAAAATATATATATAATCAGGACTTTAAAATGGTCCATAGTAACCATAGAAAAAAATTGTCTATAAATTATACATTACAGAAAAAAATGTTTATGTTGCCTAGCAACCAATGTGGGGTAATTACCACTTGTAAATCATAACATGAATATAATTATCTTGTAAACCACGGCAATGAACAGTGTTATTTTGAACTCCAGACTGGTTCAAGCCAGTCCATGGATTCTTTTACTGTACAGCTATTTCATGGGACAAAACTAATCAACTAAGGTTTCATATCTATCCTGGGCTCAATTTCATGAATATGTTTAGATAATTCCTGTATAAAAATTGTATTTGACTTATCCTTCTTATCATTATTCAAACAGGTTATTATTTCTATAATAGACCAGTCATCAGTAATGTTGATGTGAATTTGAGACGATAATGTGTTCATAAATATAGAGCATGAATAACCATGAAGTACAAAAAATGAATAACTGAAAATTGGGTATAAACTATCAAATATTGTGTATGAGTCATTATAAAATATAGATTTCGTAAAATATAGGCAGCTAGTTTCATGAAGTGAAGTCTACAATGGTGTGATACTTTTTGAAACAGTTTCTTTCAGATGATACACATAAATGCACTTTGCAGTACTCACATTGAACACGAGACTCATGGTGATTCCCAACAGCAGTAAGCTTATTTTTTCTTATTATAATGAACTTACAACACAATTCCCCTTTCTATCTGCATGCTTAGGCCAGTGACCTAAATTTACATTCAGTCTATCTAGCTGAAGATGCTCAACAGATCGTGGACAACCAGCACTATGACATCTTGTAGAGAAGCTACCAATGAGCTGTTTTGCTAGCTCAAGTAGTACTGCTACTACTGCTGCCTGAATTAATTGGTCTTCCACGCCCCTTTCTACTACTAAGTCTTGTACACACCTCCTTCCCCTTATTCCTCTTCCTCCCCTGCTAGGCCTTGCTCTTACTGTTACTCGCCTACCTCTCCTTCTCCCTCCTCGTACATGCCACCTACTTCCACTAACACACTGTTGAGAAATGTCTGATTCTGCTCCAGACCCTTCAGAAGTGACATCCATAGTAGATGAAGGACTGAAAATCTTCCATGGATGATGGAAACTCCCTTGACTTGCTTGATCATCCATGGTTACAATAGATTCCTGTTCAATTTTTTCATGTGCATTCTCTCTCTATATACATATTTTATTGATTATTGTATTGACTTACAACCAGCTATTTTGCATGTTACTTACTATAACACCTAAAAAGTATTGTTTGACTATATTTTATATAGCTATCCATTATCTTTCCTGCAGTCAACGCGTGCGGTCAATTAAAAAATTCAAATTTACTTTTCCCTTTTTCCCTTAGTTACCGACAACACAAAATTCGCCTATTTAGAGTGTTGTTAAAGCTTTTCATTCTGCGTACTTTGAGACCAAATTTAGGATCGGATTATGAGTGGTTGAATATTTATTGGTAAAAGCGCCATATGGCGCTACTGACGGTGAAAGGGTTAAATAATAACATGTGAGAAATTTTGTCTTAATGCAATACCTGATCATACCTTGACTTTGTATCGCTCATTTAACATAGCAACAGTTTTTTTTTCGCACCACTATCAAGATAACCACGAATGTGTTTAACAAACATTTCATATATATTACAGTCTTCTTGAACTTTGTCACACAGTCTCTGATTGTGTATGTTTGTATGTATGTATGTGTGTGTGTGTATGTATGTCTGTATGATGTTCATGTATAGGTAAAGTGTGTATTTTGACTGTTTGTATGTGACTGCCTCACAGGAGCTTTTTTTCAGTCAATCAATATAATATGAGCATCACATTAATTTCTATCCTACCTTCAATACTCATCCCTTCACTTGGTACAGCCACGCTAGTTGAAGAATTGCAATCCATTGGAATAGTCACAGATTCTGCAAAGGAATGATGAATGGAATAAGTAACTAAATCTCCTCTTCAATTATGTTTGGGCAGTTCACAAGTAGTGACAAGGAATCACATCCACCATGCTAAGTCAAAATGATGTTATTTTTAAAACTCAATCTGTATCATTAAAGATAGTAATAAAAACAAGAAAAATATAAAAATTAATTACATAATATCCGTAACCTATTTCATTTTTCGTTAATTTAGCTTTCCAGAAACAGTGATATCACTTTTGCCACATGGATTAATATACATTCACAACACTGGACTTATTCATTTAGTTCACAAGGATAACTCCAGTGATAAATTTGACTTGCATCAGCTGCTTTTTGCTCTTTGCTGCCATTTGTAAAAAAATCATGCATCATAGAAACAAGGTGTTGTAATAAAGAAAACATGAGAATATTTATGTACTACCTGATCTGATCATATCTTGACTTTTAATTTCCTCATATTGCTCATCCAGTTTAGCAACAGTTTTCTCTGCGCCACTATCAGAATAATCACAACGAATGTGTTCAACAAATGTTTCATATATATCATCGTCTTCTTCAACTTTGTCAACCAGACCCTGCCAAACCATACGAGCTCTATCGTCTTTACCTCTGGGATGATCAGGGTTAGTAATTTCTCTGTACTGTTTACGATCTATGATATTTTTATCTCTCAGAAACTGGGCTATTTTGTCCAAGTTGTTCCTGATAGTGGTGGTAACTTGATCTTCACATTTTTCTAAAGTCTTCAATCCAAAATGATTATCTGACATGCTACGAAAATGAATGAAAATTGTTGCATTATAACCGCAGTAAATTAGTTCCTAATTCTCTAACTGCAACATCTTAAATAATGCCTAGAAAATAGTTTTCAGTGGGTAACTGCATGCCAATTCTTAGAGAGATATGTTTAGCTACTATGCAGAAATCGTTAATTCTGTGGCCCATCCATATAGCTAGCTAGATATAATATTGGCTTACCTTAAACTATCGGCCAGACAGCGTTGAAGACTCCGACTAGTTGGCAGCTTTCAGAGAGAAAAAGAAAACCACGCTGGTGGCAACTTTCTGACTTAAGAAAGAGGGACAATAACTGCGCAAAACAAGCGGCAACAAAAATTTGCCCGACAGCGCCCCCTTTTCTAACTACACCTCGTTTGAATGAGCGCGTACACCCATCGGTGATGTGCCGATTTGAATTTGTGACCTTGTGGCCTGGCTACCCAGACATGACCTTATTTGCTCCTCCCATGGGACGTCCTCCCCTATATTAAATTGCCCGTACAAAATTCTTTATGCTGATATGCAGTGTTTAAACGTAAGTAAAAAATAAATAAATAAATAAAATAAATAAATAAATAAATAAATAAATAATAATAATAATAATAATAATAGTATAATATTAATAATAATAATGATAATAATAATATTAATAATAATAATAATAGCTAATAATAATAATAGTATAAATAAACAAAGCCTGAGAGTGAAATATCTTGCTCTATCGCCTTGCCTGAGTGTAATAAGTCGCTTATTCTATGCTAGAGATCTGGTAAGCTAGGCTGGTTGCTATAACTACTACTGCTTATTGTGGATAATGAGCTTGTGCTATTTTAGGTGTTTGGGGTTGAAATATGATCAGTGATCAGGATAAACTTGCAATAGCTAAAGCAACTGGTGAAACTTCTGAATAAATGACAACTAGAACCTATCTCTGCAATTTTGTCAGTCAAACACATTGGCAATAGGTCTCCCCACTTTCATATGTGTCTCTCCCGGTCAAACAAGTGAGTGGCTTTATCATTTCTTGATAAACTTGCTGTTGTAGAAAGAAAGCTGAGTGTTGCTACATCAGTAGGTGTTGGCATTTTGATAATGGCATCTCGAAAATGGCATTGACTTTGAATACCCCACTAATGCCCTCCTTTGACATAATGTATCCAAAGTACTCTGCGATAGTTGGGTGAAATGACATTATTCTTGACGACATCATAGTCTAGACGTCATAGCATAGCATTGAGGCTTTGGATTGATTTTCCTCCAGTGACTTCTTTGAGATCACTGGTCATCTTTTCCATAATCTCTTGGAAATAGCCTGGCACTGAACTGATTCTGAATGATAATCTGGTCTGTAACAGTACTCCGCTATGCGTGCTCCTGGCACTGGGTACAACTTGATCTGACTGTATGCATCAGACAAATTAATCTTGTAGAAGTAGCTAGTTGCCTCCTTTTAGCTTGTGCACCAGGTCTTCTTGACAAGGCATGGGTTGACAAATAGACTCCAACTCTATGGACTGACAGTACTTGAATAATTACCACAGACTTGTGCTTGGCCTTTAGTCTCCATAGCTGCCAGTGATTACTTGATTGGTACAATAGGGGGACTCCAGCCTTATAGGCTCGGTCTAGGTCCTGTGGTATTAGCTGAAAGTGGAAAGACATTATAGAATAGACTGATGTAATACATGGATAGCAATATAATAAGAGCAATAGTAAGATAATAATAATACTGCAGCCATGATTAATAAATAACATCATTGGTTAGAAATAAGGTGAGGTTGTTGTTGACTTCTCCAAAGTCTTTCTTTTGGGTAGTATCTTAATCTGAATGTATCAAACGGATCTTGTGCAGGAGTCCTCTGAGTTGTTGTTGGTTGTACAGTCTCTCTATTTAGGAAATACAAGAAGGAGACAACAAAATAATGTACATTTATTTGATAAGTGTGCAAAAAAGAAAAAGAAAAAAAAAAAGATAGCAGAGATTAGTCTGGGAGGGGGGGGGGGGAGGGGGCCAGACCCATATCCAACAGCTACGCTGGGAAAGGGAAAGGGTCTGGAACTTTGACCCTATGCATTTCGTCCCTTTCATCATGAATCCTGGGGAACAATACTTTAACGTGTATGGTGGCAATAATCTGGCGGAGCTTACGTTTTACCAAATCAATAGGCAGGAGGATAATATGCACTAGGCTACTATCGTGGTCTCGCATAGCCAGACTCTTTACCAAACCGCTACGCCAAGCGTGACTATTTAGCACAGCGGTCAATTCGTTTGGTGTTTTTTTATTGTATGATCGTCAGTTTTTCAAAAAAATATTAACCATGTACAATGATAAGGTCACTTTTACATAGATATAATAATATACATTGTTTAATGTTTTCATTACTTCTTTGTCTAACATAATCATAAACATTAACTGTATTTCAAGCTCACCTCAATAAATAAGTGAACAGCACGGAATTACCATAAGGAATGTGAGAAACAACAACTAAAAAAAAAGCGTCGTGGTACTGCGAAGTTTCTAAGTACGCTCTCCGCTTTTATAGGTAGCGACTGCCGATACGCGCATGCGGACGCTAACGAAGCTTTATTGTGACAGACGATTCTTGCCTTCCAAATCTATGTTCTGGTTTGCGCAAACAAGTCTAGCACTAGGAATTGAAATAATAATGCGGTAAATAAGTTTTAATGAAAGTTGTTGTTACTCTTATGTATTACTTACTTCCACCATGTATTTGAGGTCCTGATTGCCTTTAACTCTCAATTTTACACCCCACTTCTTATACTATAGATACATTTGCTCAGAAAAGCATCTGCATTGTGTGCCCTTTGAAACAATCAATATTGAGTTTTCAATGGTGCTTCAAAACTAGTCATGTGGTGACAAAACAAAATTATTCAAGTTACAATAAACAAGCTTAAGAAATGGGACTTAGCACAATAAAGTAAACATCAAGTCTTATCAAATTTCATTATAGATAATAGTTAAGAGTTGACAAGGAGTCACCATCACCTCACCCTGAACAATATCTCCCTCTGCACACAACTTTGGAGTTCTCCTCTTTGCAACAAGATGTGCATACGTGCTGGCTCAGAAAAGTTCTGAACATGAAAACATAAGTTGTTTTACATTATTATTATTATTATTATTATTATTATTATTATTATTATTATTATTTATTATTATTTATCATCATCATCATAGTTGGTGTGAGAGAGTGTACAGATTCAAGACTAAGATATATATATATATAGGATTACTATTGGGTAAAAACTTTCAAGCCTAGTCTCTCCTAGTCTGTTTAGTCTCTTTAGTTTCTTAGTTTCTTTAGTCTCTTCTAGTTTCTTTAGTCTCTTTAGTCTCTTCTAGTCTTTTTAGTCTCTTCTAGTCTCTTTAGTCTCTTCTAGTCTCTTTAGTCTCTCCTAGTCTCTTCTAGTCTCTTTAGTCTCTTCTAGTCGCTTTAGTCTCTCCTAGTCTGTTTAGTCTCTTTAGTTTCTTAGTTTCTTTAGTCTCTTCTAGTTTCTTTAGTCTCTTTAGTCTCTTCTAGTCTTTTTAGTCTCTTCTAGTCTCTTTAGTCTCTTCTAGTCTCTTTAGTCTCTCCTAGTCTCTTCTAGTCTCTTTAATCTCTTCTAGTCGCTTTAGTCTCTCCTAGTCTGTTTAGTCTCTTTAGTTTCTTAGTTTCTTTAGTCTCTTCTAGTTTCTTTAGTCTCTTTAGTCTCTTCTAGTCTTTTTAGTCTCTTCTAGTCTCTTTAGTCTCTCCTAGTCTCTTCTAGTCTCTTTAGTCTCTCCTAGTCTTTTCTAGTTTCTTCAGTCTCTTTAGTCTCTTTAGTTTCTTTTAGCTTCTAGTAGTCTCTTTAGTTTCTTCTAATGTCTTCAGTCTGTTCTAGTCTATCAAGTCTCTCCTGTCTCTTCTAGTCTCTTCAGTCTCAGTCTCTCCAGTCTCTTCTAGTTTCTTCAGTCTCTTTGGTCTCTTTAGTCTCTGTAGTTGCTTTAGACTCCTCAGTTATTTTAGTCACTTCAGGTGTTGTTGTATAATGGTCTCTTGAATTTTCTAGTCCTTTGCAGTCCTTTAATATAATTATTCTAGTTTATTAAAGTTCACAATTTCTTTCTCAGCCTTTATTTACTCAAGATGCATTCTCTCTCTTTCACAGGCTTTTAAAAATAATACAGAATTAAAATATTTTGCAGCCAGTATATTTTTTTGTGCTATATGACAGTATAAGTTCATATACAAAATTTGGTGCTTTTGTCCGCCGTATAAATATAACCCTCATAATTTCCCTTAAGCTACCCAACTAAAAATATTTGGTTGCCACTGGCAATCAAACATGTGACTGCTAGCTTAATGCCCAAGTGTTCTTCCACTGAGCTACGACAACCAGCCAGCAAACAAACTTCATTCTGTATTTGTACTGTTAAGGGTATTGCTATACAATCTCACTCTCACTCTCAGCAAACCGACGAAAATATTCTTTTCTTTTTTTTACTTTTTTTTATCCGTGGAATTTTTTACTCTGCTAATTCATCATTTCACCATTTCTCTTTCAGCCTTTTGTTACTCATTAGATGTATTCTCTCTCTTTCACAGGCTTTTAAATCATTACAGGATTAAATATGGCGACCAAATATATTTTTTAAATTCTGTATTGTTTGAAGAAAAAAAAAGCCTGTGAAAGAGAGAGAATACATCTATTTAGCTATTGTTTTTGCACCTTTTTTTGAGGGACTCACAGGTGCTATCTTATAGTTGGTGTCTTATATTAGTCCTATGTGTCTGATAGAGATATCTCCGATAAGGCCAGGACCAATCTTCCATTGCAGAGGTAAAATCAATTAAAAACTTGCTGTGCAGCTGCAGAAGAAGACTGTACTAGCAGTATCAGTTTGCAAGCAGCAAAAAAATATGTGATACAACTCCCTCACTTTATCAGCTACATCTCCAACTGGATTTTTTCCTGGATGATGTCAGTATGTTGTGTTTTTTTAAACTGATTTGAAGCTAGAAGCTTTTTACCTTTAACGTGTTTGGTTGACTTCAAGTGTTGGAGTAATACACTCTTTTGAACAGAAACAAGGCTCACTACAGGCATCAAGAAATAACTTTTAGCTATAGAAAGGTTTCGCTAGGGGAAACTCTCTAATTCAAATTCTTGTGGTTGAATGAATAAAACACTTAGTATACTCACATCATTGCTTTATGCCTTTAGGTGGATTAGTCTTTAACTTCCTCAGTCTTGACAGGTAATGTCAGATGGAGTAGGACTTTTCAATCAACTGAGAATACTAGGAACATGGACATGTTACAGTTACTGGTGTTACCATGCAGTGGTTTATCTGGGGCAGAAAATTTGCTAGGGCCTTGAAGGGGCAAGTCATTCTTAACACGTTAAATCAGTTAAAACTGTTTTCCTTATAAATCATATCTACCACCTATATTGTAACTAACAAATCATTGACCAAATTTCTTATATATAATCATGGCATAAAACCTGCAACAAAGAGAAACCAAATAGTCAATTGCACACCACTGGCCCATATGAATATATAATATTAATTTGCCATAATTTATCTAGCTATCTTTATGTATTATTTCGAAAGTTCACAAAAATGCTTTAGCACACCTAAAATGCTCATAATGCTTCAGTCCTAAAATGCTAAAAAAATGTGCTAGAATAATTTTGCATCTATATTTATCATCATTGATGTATATAAGTGGTTGTTCTGTCTGATTCAGTCAGTTGAGTTCTTGTATTGCTTAATTATAGTATTATTAAGTAGCCAGTCAGTCAACATTACAGTTTCAGGTATACCAAATTTAGTAAATGTTTCCAAACTTCAAGTATAGCAAAAAGATTTTTAGCCGTAGATAAGGTTATGTCTGGTTGGGAATTGCGAAAGATTATTATGGAGGTCATAAGTTCATCCAATTTCGCTGTCTTGATGACTTTCTTGATAATAATATAGACAACTCCCTCAGACTCACCATTAGTTACTGAGTGATGGGGAGATAAGTGACACTATTTGATGTCATTTGTGTGCATAAATTCAGGAGGATGGACAAATACAATGCACTGATGATGCACAAGAGCCAGCTGCTCTGCTGGTATAGTCCATAGTGAAACCAAGGTCAAGAGTGATTAAGAGTTGACAGTCCAGATACTTCATCCCTCCCTTACCAAATTAGAGTTTGGTATCAGTCAAGATGTTTTCATTTCTTTTTTTGTAAAAATACTTGAGTGCAGCGGTATCTGGAGAAACTGTGCATATGAACCCACATCAGTATTACTCCATATAGGGTAAAGTGAATACAAAAATGAGAGCAAACTGTATAGCTATATACTTGATTTGTGATTAAAATTCTCCCACAATTAACATTTTATTATACATAATAAGTACATGACATTGGCAATACTTTGTTAAAATCAATGCTAAACTTATAAAACTGATGCCTGTCCAGTCCCTTCAAACATTGAGTGCTATGTATATTTGCTGTCTTGCTCTCCACAGTAATTCAGTCTGATTGTACTTTGCAAAATCAATAATATTTGAACTCCTTCCAGCTGGAGCTACTTCCTAAATAATAATAATAATAATAACAATAAGTGCTTTAGCACAAAAAACTATGAGCGAGCAAGCCTAGCTTGAGGCTCAAACAAACCTAAAATAGTTGAGTTTTACTTCAGTGAGATCTATTCACTAAACTACACCATACTATAAGGCTACATTATTCAATTTTTCTGAAGTTAAATTTCTAGCTTCTATGTTTACAAACAACTTTTAAATTCAGTAGATTCATTTTTCTAATAGTACAAGTACACATTAAAAATTTTGATTCCACGAATAGTTACCAGCTCTCAGAGTTCTATAAAGCTAGCCATTGATTAAATTTTACCAATTACTTTCTTATTCAATCTTCCCACATAACTGTAGTATCTTTATTTAAAATTTTAGTTGTTTCTTTACGTGAAGAACCAGTAGCTCCCAACAACGAAGCTCTCAACTACCACTGGACAACAATTGTAGCAGCTTCTTGCGACTTTGACTGATAGTGTTCGGTCGCTTCACTCACTTGCCAATAGTAATCATCAGTGTATTGTCTTGAATTGAGTGGGACATATGTGTCTGAGTTTGAAGCTCTTCTCTTCTGGTTTCTCCAGATTGGAGAACTTTAACAATAGTTGTCCCAATTTACCAAACTTGGCTGCACAAGCTAAAAACTTAGGGAGTAACCGGAGACTGAATATTGCTTGCTTGCAAACTATAATAAGCAAATTTCTAGAGATTGTGTGCCTAAATGATTAGTATCCTTCAAATGAACTCCCTGAGGCCAAATAGACCAAGAAGATCTTAATAATTCAAGAGTTAGTGTAAGATCTTGTTACCATCAAATAATCGATAGTACCTTTCTTGCTTATCCCAGCCAAACGGTCAGTAAAATTGTTATCTTATGTGTGCATATTATGGTCAGGTCAAAATACACAATGTCCCATTTTTCATTTCCAAAACTTGGCACCTATGAATTATAGACTACAAAAGCAGCAGCATCAAAAGAATTCGATTGTCAAAGGTGACCAATCTGAGCAACAGCAATGGAATAGCTATATCAATTTGTGGGAGGAGAAATGTTAGCTTAGCCTCCTCTTTGTACTACTATATATAATATAAATACTTTCTTTGGTGATAAACCTCTCTCTGAATATGGAGGCCAAGCATGGAGCAGACTAATTAGCTAATTTCACACCTTTGGTGGCTGTTCTTCTTGTTGCTGCTGCCATTGGTACTTTTCCTTGTACTGTAATAGATTTTCCATTCGTTTATTTATGGAAAAAACCCTTGGCATAGTTCATAGGAGATACATTGTTCTAAATATACATGGAATACAGACTACGAATCTAGAACTTAACATTTATCAGATAAAATAGATATGGTTCAGTAAGGTGAGAGCACTATTTTAATATTTACCTTCTGTAAAAACATTTGTAAGAAAAACACAATTTAGTTCTTTTCAAACATTCTTGGTATCAACATCAACTTACTTCATCTCGAATATTCATATCTGCATAATTTTCTACCAAAAGGTCCAGGAGTTTTTCGTCTCTGTTACGAATAGCAAAGAACACTGCTCTCCATTGAACATACTGTAAAAAATCAATAGTTGTAGATAAATCAATATTAAAACAGGCAAAGCTCTTTAAAATAATTGCAATAGTGGGGAGAAATTTTAGCTAAATTGATTACAGCAAGACGTGACGTTAAACTGAATCAATATAAAAAATAATTATCAGCAAGCAATAAAATAATATTCCGTTGCTTTACTTCTGGGAGTGTCAGTGCTTAATAAATCACTCTTCAAATTCTCTCTACAATAAACTATATTCTCTCACTCCAATCATCATAGCTAATGCATAATGCTTGGAATTTGCCTACCATGTATCTTTTCGATTAATGCCTAATTGCATATTTTGAGTATGTATATATAGGCTCTTTTAATTTAATAGTTTTCATAGGTGTAGGAACTGGGGGGTGGGGGTGCCCCCCAATATTTTGAGCCCCTTCAGTGTTTACAGTCAGAATTATTAGGCCATGCATTAACTAGTACAGCCGCATTTAGAAATAGAAAACAAAGCAAATACTTTGGACATTGCCAAAAATGTATATGTGTGAATGGTAGAAGTTTCTTAAAATTTAAAGAGTTACCAGCACTTATAACTAGCACAAAATATCATAGGGTCAGGACACAGTACCCATTACCCTCCCTCCCCTCCCCCCTCCCCCCTCTCCAATTCAGATATTGTTCTTAACAGGTGCTTCCATTATCATTGAAGTATTATGTTTCGCTCATTATATTTTACATTTTTAGCAATTTTCATGTCAGATATCATTGAAAATCCTGGACCAAACCACTAAAAATATATATTTATAATGATGTAAGGACAGTACATATTTATTTGGAAAATGCACCATCTCCACACTGAGTTTGAAGTGTATTGAGGCGCTTTTCTTACTCTTTTAGCTATAAGATTGACATTTGCTTGAGCTGCTTCAATCAAGTGATTTGCTACGTCATGGTGACCTTGTTTTGTGGCCAGAATCAAAGGAGTCATCCCCTACTGAGAGAAATACGATTAAAAGTTAAACATACAACTCTTATCTGGTTAGCTTTAAGCTTACATCATCTTTGACATTAACATCTGGTGCAATCTTGCGTCCTTGAGGTGCAGCTTCTTTAGGATGGTACCATGCACTTGACAGCTCTTAATAATCCCTTATAGCATGCCATGTGTAATGCAGTAAATCCTCCCTGCAATCACAGAAACCATATTGAGGAAACACATTAGTTAAAGAATAAATGAAGTAAAACAACAACAACAAACAATAAACAAAGCAGTAACACAAATAACTTACTTTTTTCTTTTTGTTAATGTCAGTGC